>Ga0206812_1132_pt1 | contig 13541 bp, 14 predicted proteins | sample Alteio_BWOrgCont_54_FD_152912 | JGI IMG/M metagenome (GOLD analysis project Ga0206812, IMG submission 152912) | Enriched cells from forest soil in Barre Woods Harvard Forest LTER site, Petersham, Massachusetts, United States -... | ecosystem: Environmental > Terrestrial > Soil > Temperate forest >... | reverse complement strand
GTCGTATTCCATTTGCATGTCCAGGGATTGGCGCCCCGCGACTTCCATGTACCCCAGGGAGGAGTTGATGTTCATATCGGGAATGGACAGGGCCCCGTTTTTCAACGAAAGCGTATTGCGCAGGGTGTCGATGGATTCGTCCGGCTTGGATACCCGGTGTACTTCCTTTCGATCGTCGGGTTTTGGAAGGTACTGGGTGGCTTGTGTGTCATACTTCCCCGGCTCCGGGTGCCTAAGGAATGGGCCTATGCGGGCATTGTTTTCGCCATGTCTGGGGCTGCGGTGTCCAATGCGGTGTCGGGGATGCCCTGGTGGCACGTGTTGGTGAACCTGATTATCCTGGGGCTGGGGGTGGCTTCCTGGGCGTTGCGGCCCGCGTCGAGGAGAATTGGTTAATTTTAATACATGTGGGCACAACAGGATCCTATATTTATTCAGGCAGTTGAAGCCATTGATACGGGCAATGCGGCCTTAATGGCGACGTTGTTACGGGAACATCCGCGCCTGGTCCAGGACAGGCTGGACAACCATGAAGAAGGATATTTTAAGAACCCTTACCTGATGTGGTTCGTGGCCGATAACCCTATCCGTCATGAATGTCTGCCGGGGAATATACTGGAGATTATGCAGCTGATTTTGGAAGCGGCAAAGGCGTCAGCGGGAGAAAATTTGCCGGATCAGGTGAACTATACCCTTGGGCTCGTGGCCACGGGGCGCATTCCAAGGGAAAGTGGGTTGCAGAACGCCATGATGGATTTGTTGATCGAGGCCGGAGGGCGTCCGGACAATGGCATTGGCGCGCTGGCTCATGGCAATCCGGAAGCCGCGGCGCACCTGATTGAAAAGGGTGGGGAACTGACCCTGCCTGCGGCCGTGGGGTTAGGGATGGATACGGCGCAACTTTTGGGAGCGGCGGCGGATTCGGATAAAGAACTCGCTTTACTGGTGGCGGCTTATTATGGGAAGGCTCCCGCCATTGTCATGCTCATATCGGGTGGGGTGGACGTGAATGCGCGGCCTGACGATTATAAAGGGTTTCATTCGCACGCCAGCGCACTCCACCAGGCAGTTGCCTCCGGGTCCCTTGAGTCCGTGCGGCTCCTCGTGGAGGCGGGGGCGCGGCTGGATGTAATTGACGGGATCTACCATGGGACGCCTTTGGGTTGGGCGGACTACCTGCAAAGGGATGGCGAGCCGAAGTATGCGGTGATTGAAAAGTACCTGGCGGGGCGTTGATTAATACGCGAGTTCTTTTTTGAAGCGGCTGAAGCTCATCCCGCACTTGTTCTTGAAATATTTGCTGAAGTAGGCGCAATCCTCGAATCCCAGTGAATAGGCGATCTCCTTCATCTTGTAAGGCGAGGACAGCAGTTGTCGCTTTGCCTCCATGATCACGTACTGCTGGATGTGCTGGCTTGCCGTGATCCCGGTCAGCTTCTTGACGACCTGGTTCAGGTAGTTGGGTGATATGAACAGGTCCGAGGCATACTCGACGACCATTTTCTTGGTGGCAAAATGCCGCTTGACCAGGGATAGGAAGTTGATGAGTATTTCCCTTTCCCTGTCTTTAGGAAAATTGATGCTTTGGCTCGCCAGTGCGTGTACGAGATGGCACACGACGATCCTGAGGTAGGCGGCAATGATCTCCGACCGGTGAAGGCGGAAGCGTTCAAATTCCCGGTGCAATACGTATAGGATATCCCCGAGGTCGCCTTGGATTTCGGAGTCCGGACGGGAATAAAAGCCCGATTCCAGGGACACGTGGTCCATGTTACCCTTGGAGAAGTTGAAGAAATCCTGGGAGATTTGCAGGTAAAATCCGCGTGTACATTTCTGCAAGTCTACCCGGAGCATGGGGTCCTCCTCCATGGCTTCCAGACGCTGGATTTGAAACTTTTCGATATACATAGGTGAAGCATTTGACATGGGGTAGCCAACAATCATACCATTTATAAATACTTGACTATCAGTAGATCGGCAGACTCCTTTGTAAGGAAATATCGTTAGATCACGAAATATCGCGGGGGTGGACTACTTGTTGTATGGAAACTGGCCCCTCGGGTCGTCGGGAAGGCTTATCATTTTTGGGGCATGAAAAAGATACTCTTTCTTGTCCTGATTATGGTGGTCTGCGGGGTGGGCGGCCTCATCCCCGTTTCCGCGTTGGGCGGCGCCCATGACTTCGATTTCGCCATAGGCACCTGGAAAACGCATATCCGCCGCCTCAGCGGGTCTTCGTGGATCGAACTGAATGGAACGGTTGTCACGCGCCCTGTATGGGGTGGCAAGGCCCAGCTAGAGGAAATCTCAGCGGACGGGCCATCCGGTCACTTCGAGGGGATGAATTTGTTTTTATTCAATCCTTCTTCCGGTCAATGGAGCCTGAACTGGAGCAGCAGCGCCGATGGGACACTGGGGGTCCCTTCGGTGGGTTCCTTTAAGGATGGGGTCGGTGAGTTTTACGACCAGGAAACGATCGACGGACGTAGTGTGCTGGTGCGGGGGGTCTGGTCGGACATCACGGCTACGACGCATCGCTTTGTCCAGGCCAATTCCTATGACGGGGGGAAGACGTGGGAGCCTAATTTTATTGCGGAGAAAACGCTGATCTCGCACGTTCCTTCCATTGCGACTGAGCCTGTGGGTATCGTTTCCCATGATTTCGATTTCGACTTTGGCACCTGGAACATGCACATGCGCCGCCTTCGGCATCCCCTTACGGACTCGGCGTCGTGGTTCGAGATGAGCGGGATTACCACCACCTCCGCGGTTTGGGGAGGCAAGGCGAATCTGGCCGAGGTTTCGGGAGATGGTCCCTATGGGCACCTGGAAATTTTGGCGCTGCGGCTGTATAATCCTTTGTCGCATCAGTGGAGCATCAGCTTTGCGTCTAGTGGCGCCGGGGTATTGAGCGTGCCTTGCGTGGGTGAATTTCGCGACGGGGTAGGAGAATTCATAGACCAGGAAACATATGGAGACAGGACGATCCTGGTCCGCTTCAAAATTGGATCGCGGGGTGGGGGTGCAGCCTGGTCGGAGCAGGCTTTTTCCAATGATGGCGGGAAGACCTGGGAGACCAATTGGATCAATGAATACAAGAAAGATTAAACAGCTTCCTTATTGTACTTGTGTTTGTACTCAAGGGGGGACATCCCCGTAATCTTCCGGAAAACTTCGCGGAAAGCTTTCACGTCCGAGTAGCCCACCTCGTACATCACCTCGTTGATCGTTTTCCGGCTGGATTCCAGGGCTTTCTTGGCGACCTCCATTTTGACCCTTTGGGCATATGCTAAAGGTGTATTGCCCGTGGCCTTGATGAAGCGACGGTCGAAATTCCGCCGTCCCACGGCGAACCTGGAGGATAGTTTTTCAAAGGATATTTTCTCATGGACCTGGGTTTCGATATAAGTTTGGGCCTCTTTCACGAGGTCATCTCCGTGCAGCTTTTGCCCCCTGAAGATGATGAATGAGGACTGGCTTTGGCGGTCCATTTCGATTTGGAAGACTTTCGCGCAGCGGATCGCTGTGGGCCGGTCATAATACTTTTCAACGAGGTAGATCACGAGGTTCAGGAAGGAGTAGGCGCCGCCGTTGGTGTATATGCCGTGCTCATCCGTGATCAGTTTGTCCGTTTGTAAATGGACATCGGGGAACATGATCCGGAAATTGTCGGCCACGCTCCAATGGGTGGAACAGCTTTTCCCTTCGAGGAGGCCCGCTGCGGCAAGAAGGAAGGCGCCCGTGCACACGCTGGCGATTTCAGCCCCGTTCTTATATTGATCCGCAATCCAGTGGATCAACGCTTTGTTCCCTTTCACCGCATTTTTATAGTTATGGTTGAGGGAGGGGATGATGATGAGGTGCGTTTTGGGAATGTTAGAAATATGCTTGTGCGGCTTGACGGTAAACAGGCCCCCGCTGTATTCCACGCTATTGGAAATGCCGGCGAGTTCTATTTTGAACGGTGGTTTTCTGCCGCCTTCCTTCCAAAATTCATTGGCGCGCATGAATATTTCGTAAGTGCCCGTGATGCTGCTGATATTGTTTTCTCCGTCGGGGATGACGATGGTGAGCTGCTTCATGACAGCAAAGCTAGCAAATTGCCCTGTCCAAATCAACCCATGAGAAAGTCTATTTTACACCCCCTCAGATACGGAAACGGGCACTAATTTGCACCTATGAGTAACCAAAATTTTACAACGAATATCACGGTCGACCAATCCCCTTCGGCGGTTTTCGACGCGATTAATAATCCCCGCGGATGGTGGTCGGAAGAAATTGAAGGCGACACCGACCACTTGGGTGGGGAATGGACCTACCACTTCCAGGACGTCCACCGGTGCACCCTGAAAATCGTGGAATTCAATCCCGGCAAGCGCGTCGTCTGGCAGGTGCTGGCCAACGATTTCGATTTTACCAAAGACAAGAGCGAATGGGTGGGGACTACAATCGTTTTCGACATTAGCCTTGTGGGCGGATCGACCCATGTTCGCTTTTCTCACGAAGGGTTGGTTCCTGCCTATGAATGTTATGATGTCTGTAAGAATGCCTGGACGGATTACATTCAAAACAGTTTGTTCAATTTGATCACCCATGGCAAGGGGAATCCCAATCCACGGGAAGGGGGCGCTGATTTTACCACGACCATTTCTGTGGATCAGGCCCCGGAAAAGGTTTTTGAAGCCATCAATAATATTCGCGATTGGTGGACAGGGGATATACAAGGCGATTCCCGCCAATTGGGGGATGAGTTCTCCTACCGCCACAAGGATATCCACTATAGCAAACAAAAGGTGGTGGAAATGGTACCGGGCAAAAGGGTCGCGTGGCTGGTTACGGACAGCCAGTTGAATTTCGTCAGGGACAAGGCCGAATGGACGGGGACGAAAATCGTTTTCGACCTTTCCCGAAAGCATGGGAAAACACACGTCCGGTTTACCCATGAGGGACTGAAACCGGAAGGGGAATGTTATGATGATTGCTCCCAGGCCTGGACGTATTACGTGGCGGAAAGCCTGCGAAAATACATTAGTGCCTGATCGCCCATGCAAGGCCGTCGGGGCCTCCACCAACATCGATGTGGGAAGTCACCTGCCAGGTCTTCAGGTCTACAACTGCCACGTAATTATCGGAGGTACAACCGATGAAAGCACGGGTGCCGTCGGGTTGAACCAGAATACCGGCGGCGCCGGTGCCGATGTGGATTCGATGCCCTTCTTTCCTGGTGGTGACGTCATAGACCACCAGGTCCCCGTTCCTCAGGCTCGAGATCAAGGCCCATTTTCCATCGGGCGTGATTTGGAGCCGGTTGGCGCCGAAAACTTTCGCATCCAGCTTTTCTTCCACTTTTGCGGAATCCAGGTCAATGATATATATGCCTCCGTCATCCGCGGATACGGTCCATAAGCTTTTGCCGTCAGGGGTGATATCGAATCCTTCGGAGCCCCGGCCGACGGGGATGAGGGTTTGGGTCCAGTGAAAGGACGAGCCGCCTGGACCGGGGCCTTGCATGGGTGCATTGGTCAGAATGCTCACCGTGCCGGAAGCGACGTTGGTGGTGTACACCTTCTTTTGGTCACTGGTGACATACAGCATGTGCGTCCTTTCTTGTCCCGTTCCCATTACCCAGTCGAAAGTGTTGGTGGCCGGATCGTACCGGGCAACGCACTTGGAGCCTTCGACCGTAAGCCACAGCTTTCCTCCTTCAAAATACAAACCATGGGGCCCCAAGAAAGGCTTGGTATCCAAGCTGGGCAACGCCTTCAGCGCCACCAGGTCGATCACGTCCAGTTCGTGCAGGCTGCCCCCGCCGTAGATGGAAACGTAGGCCCTGGTTCCGTCGGTGGAGGCAATGACTTCGTGGGGATCCTGGCCTACGGGAACTTTGGCGCGTATTTGCAACGTCGCGGGGTCGATGATGGCGAGCGTATGGTCCTTTTTGGAAAGGGCCAACAGGTATTGGGCCGCAATCGGGCTTGATGTAAACAACAGCATGGCCATGGCCAATAAATGGTGTTTTAGCATGCGCCAAAAATAAGCCTCTTTACCCAAACGTCGTGGTTATGATTGCCCAGGTGGCGATCACGCTGGCGGCTGTCGTTAGCCCTCCGTATTCGGCATAGATGTCATTGGACTGATTTGCCGCGGCTTTGATGTCATTGTCCGGGTTGGGGATTTGGGGATCGGAGGCATTCCGGATCGCATAGAACTTCAAACTCCCCAGGGGCTGCAGAGCACTCGCCACCATCGCGTCCCCCATATCGCAGGCTCTCCCCAGCCCTTGCAATTTATAGGTATCCTGAGAATCGTCGAAGGCGAAAAAGTCGGTGGTGACGATGTACGATTGGGCATCCGTCCAAATCGTCGGCACCTTGTGCGCTCCCTTGATCCGGGCTGCGTTGACCTTGGTCAAATCGGGGGTGATGGCCCCCAAAGCCTTGGCTGGAAGGGCCGAAGTGGCGAATATGGACTGGCTGAAGGGCTCGTTGGCGAATTGCTGCGTACAATCGAAACGGACGTGGGGGGCGATCACCACATCCCCCAGCTTTACGTCTTTCCCGATGGCGCCACCGGTACCGGTCGTGATGAAAACGGCGGGCGTTACGGCCTGGTAGATTTCGGCCATGAGTTTTTTGACGGGATAGTCGGGACCGTCATAATCGAGGTGAAGCCCCGATTTGAACAATAACACCCTGGCTTTTCCAATCGTGCAAGGGAAATATAATCCCATGGAATGATAATACCTGGCGTCCATCGGATCGGTCGAATTGAAAGGCGCCTTGGGCCCTGTGACCAGGGGAATATAGTCGTCGACATTATACCGGTACTCGTACCAATCCTGCACAGTGTATCCGGGACTAAAGAGACGGGCGAGGGTGGCCGCTTCGGCCGAGGTCCAGGTAACGACTACGGCGTCGTATCCTTTGAAAGGGCTCAAATCGTCCGTTTCGGCCGGCGCGTTTGCCAGGGGTGCGGCTTTGGGGCTGAGGGCCGCGGGCCAGGGTATCGCGGTGGGCAACGCGTCATCCGGGTTGTCCGGAATGGCAGCCATGGAGAACCTTGCCTTGGCTGCTTGCGGATGCTCGGGGTCGTACATGATCCTGAATAAACCGGGGTCGATGGTTTTGGAATGCCGGGTTTGTGACACTTCAGGGAGTGGAGTTATTTGAGTCGTTCCGGTTTTTCCGATGACGCCTGTCAGTGCGCTCAGCAATGCTTCCCCGTTCGGGGAGCCCCAGCCGGTGGTTGCATCGAAGCCCGGTCCGGCATTGTAACCCCCGATGGCCGCAGAAGCATTGTTCCCGGAAGTTATATCGTTGCATCCCAGGGTTCCCACGGTTGGCTTGCCACGGCCGGAGGCCTGGTACAATAGAGGAGTGATATACCCCACGCGCTGGGCCGCGCCCAACTTTTCATTCATGCGGCCGATCAGGGAGGCCCAAAGGGGTGACGCGGCGCTCGTTCCCCCGTTGCGCATGGATTGGCCCCCGACCACGATGAAATAACCCGTTGCATTTCCATCGGTCTCCGCATGGGCCGCCACATCGGGAACGACCCTGCCGACCATGGCTTTGGGGTTGATGGAAGTAACGTCGATGTCGGATTGCCAGGCGGGGCGTTGGAAGGCAATACTGACGCCACCGCCCGTTGCGCCCCCGTTGTCCGCGCGCAGGCCGTCGCCGTCCTTCCAAACGATCTCCGAACCATCACTCCTTTGCCGGTTGGTGCCTCCTACCGCGAGCACATAGGGGCTGGTGGAAGGAAAGCTGACATGGGCGTATCCGTCACCCACCTGGGCATCCGAACCATCGTCTCCCGAGGAAATGCAAATCGTGATTCCCAGCAGGGCTGCCTGCTTGAAAGCGTCGTTCACGGCCGTCATGGCTGTGTTAGTCCAAACATTAAGGCCTTCCGGTAAACCATAGCTGACCGAAAGGACGGAAGGCTTATTCACCGTATCGTGGATGGCGGTGTCCAGGATATTCACCCATCCCCTTTCCGTAAACTTCCCGAAGTACACGGGAATCGTGGCTTTGGGACAGATCCCCGCTACGATCTCCACGTCCATCATCACTTCCACATCGGCGTCGTTCTTGACCGTGGTGGACGTATGGTCCACAGAAATGGGGATTACCTTGGGCACGGGCACTTTGGCCACGGAGCAATACTTCTCCAGGTCCGCCTGGAAATACCCTCCATCGAATTCCAGGATGCCGATGGTCTGTCCTGTTCCATCTCCATCGGGAAACTTATAGGCCTCGGCCAGCTCGGATGCAAAATACCACGCGCGGTTCACCACCAGGGTCTCATTGACGTCCCGATTCACCGTCGGAGGCTGCTTTTTACTAATCATTTTACGTGAATCCAAGCCGAATACCGCCGTCACGATTCCTTTCAGCGAAGCAGGTACGTGGATATATCCCGTCCGGCCCCTGTAGTCGCCGCTGACGTGCGTGTACTTCATCAGCTTTACCTGGAAGGCGGCCTCCATTTGGCTCACCGAGCCGCTCATATGAATGCTCCTGGCACCCGGGTTGGTTTTGAATACCTTCAAACCGTATATGCCGAGGGCGTCACCCACCGCCTTGACATCGTGGGGGACTGCTCCATAGGTCGCCGCCAACTCCTCATGTGTTATGATTGTTTTTGGGCGGTCGTCGATTTCGGGTAAGGGTGTTTTACCCCTGAGCTTGACGGTTATTTCTACGTAATCGTGGGGATTGGCGGGACCCTGGACTTTGGCGCCCGCGAGGTGATGGCGTTCACTGCCTTCGAGAAGGACATGGGTGTCTTTGTGGTTAGAGGATTTCATTTTTCAAGGTTTGACTGCGGGGCCAATTTAATGAAGGCCGCGGGCGTGGGGTAGCGTAAAAACACCCTATTTTGGGAGCCACACGCTTCTTTCTTCGACTTCCTCCGAAGTCAGCCCATAGAGGGGCGGTGTCTTTATTTCCAACAGGTTTAGGTATATATATAAGGCACCCCGGTGGTGGATTTCGTGCTCGATCATGCTGCGCAGCCACTTCCAAACGGGTATTTCGGCATTGCCAGGGGTCATGCACTTCCGCTGGAGGTCTTCGCCCGAGAGGTTTCCGAATATTTCCATGGACTGACGGTGCAATTCGTTGAACCATGCCACTACGTTTTCATATCCATCCGCCAATTCTTTACCACAACCGTGATAGGCGCTGACCCGACCGGCAATGGTTTCGGCGAACATATACCTTTCGATGGCCGCGATATGGCGTATCTGATCGCCGATGGTGAATTTGCCCGGCATATATGTCCATTCCAGGCGGTCGGGGGGAACAATCCGGACTAGCTTTTCAGTCCGCGCCCTTACTTTAGGGAAGTATTCGAGGAATGATTGTATCGGGTTCATCATTTTTCCTTTATCAAGGTCACGATAGCGGTGGCCACCAATGTATCGTTTTCGACAAAGACGTCTACTCTCGATACGGTAATCGTCTGGCCGCCCTTCAGCACGGTAGCCCGCGCGATTAATTTTTCACCCCTGGCCTGACGGAGGAAGTTGATCTTGAATTCGATCGTTAGAAAGGAGGCGTCTTTTTCATGCAATGTTCCCGCGGAGTAGCCACCAGCGCTGTCGGCCATGGCAGCAATCACGCCTCCGTGAAAGATTCCGTTGGTCCGTAATAAAGCCTCTTTTGCCTGTACGGTGGCCTCGAAGTAACCCCGGCCGGTACCGGTGATTTTTGCTTCATAGAGAGACATTAGTTTTTGCCTTGCCCAACTTTCTTCGATTCGTTTTTGTATGGCGGGGTCGAGATTTTCCATGGAACAATTTACCCCTTTTAGTTGAAGGATTTATTTTTGGTACACGGCCGCGAATTCTTTGGCGAAGTCTTTCACCTTTATTTTTCCCAGGACGGGTCTGTTTTGGAAATAATCTTGATATATGAGGCCGGAATGGATGCCTTCGTACATTTCCACCAGCCCAGCGGCGATTTTGGGGTTCATGCCCATGCTAATGGCGCCTTGCAGGACTTGTTCGCCGGGGAGGAGCCGCCATTGCAAATCCGGTTTTCCGATTTCGCGGCCCAACGTGCCGGCTATTTTCTGACAAGTCGTTTCTTCGCTGGCGACATAGCGTACCGAACGGCTCGCTGCCGGCGGGTTTTTGATCGTCTCCGCTATGGCTGAGGCAATGTCCTCGGGCGCTACCAGGATGGACACGTCATCACCACCAAAATTAGCGCCCATGATACCCTGGCTTTTAATCATTCCGATATAGGCGAACAAATTATAGTAGAATCCCGTTGGACGCATGAAGGAAACATGGACGGTTTCGGGCATCGCTTTTAATATATTTTCAGCGATGTAATGAATTTGGAGCAACCCGTTCCCCCTGGAAAGATGGGCGCCTATACTGCTCAGGTGGATGACGCGTTTGATATCCGAGGCGGCAATGGCTTGCGAATAGTTGCGCATGAACTGTTCCACTTGCGCGGTCAGGTCGAGTTGTTGGTCCCTATAATTCCCCGGCGGTAACATCGTATACACTACATCGGCTCCGGTGAAGGTCCGGGTCAGGAAATATTTATCGGCTATGGAACCAATGGCCGCGGTCGCCCCGAGCCCCTCTATCTCGCTTTTTCTTTCGGGGTTGCTGCTGATCACGGTGACCTTGTGTCCTGCTGCCAATAATTCCTTCGTTAGGGGCCTGCCGATGTGGCCCAGTGAACCCGTTACAACTATTTTCATGATGCATTGATTAATATGCTGCCTCATCCAGATCCGCGATCAAACCCCTGTGCGTTGGGCGCCAGCCTAGCCTTTCCTGCGTTTTCGCGCTGGAAGCTGGCATGTCGAAACCCGCAAAGGCACCCATCCAACCGAAGTGCTCGCCGGCCTTCTCCGGGGACAACGATACAACGGGTATCTTCAGTCCCCGGCCGATGGCCTCGGCGATCTCCCGAAACGGGATGCCTTCCTCAGCAACGGCGTTGAACCGGGCGCCTTTCATTCCTTTTTCCAGGGCCAGCCTGTAGAGAGGCGCAGTGTCGAGGACGTGCACTGACGGCCAGCGGTTGAGGCCTTCGCCGATAAAGGCCGAAACACCCTTCTCGCGGGCCATCGCAATGACATAGGTGATGAGGCCCTGCTTGAACCGATCGTGGACCTGCGGAAGGCGGACCACGGAAACACGCACGCCTTTGGCGGCAACGGAATCTGCCGCCTCTTCCGAGGCGCTGCGCGGGCTTATGGAGCTGGGAAGGGCCGCATCGTCTTCCGTGCGGATTTGACCCTCCTTTCCATGGCCCGTTCCCGAGGTGATGAGTAAAGGTCGGTCCGAACCGGCCAGCACATCCCCGAGCGTTTCGATAACCTTCCTGTCGGCCTCGCAGTTGGCCTGGAACTTCGAGAAGTCGTGGTTAAAAGCGGTATGAATGACGCCATCCGACAGGGCGGCCCCGCTGCGCAGGCTTTCGAGGTCCTCCAGGTCGCCCCGGTGCACCTGGACGCCATTGGCTGCCAGGGACTTGGCGGCCGAATCCGAACGGGCCAGCCCGATCACCTGGTGGCCTGCATTCATAAGTTCCTGAACAATAGCTGATCCGATGAAGCCCGAAGCACCTGTAAGGAAAACACGCATAACATTTATTTTTGCAAAGGTGGGCCTGAAAGCAGGCCCAAAACAAGGACATTTGACACAAACTTCTTTTATGTTCGAGATTTTCGAGACATATATCACGGCCCAGGGAGATTTTAGTTCGGAGGAGCTGGGCATGCTGCGTTCGCTTTCAATACAAAAGAGGGTTCACCGAAAGGAACTCCTGTTGAGGGAAGGCGAGGTTTGTCAATACAAGATGTTTGTTGCAAAGGGCTTGTTGAAGACCTTCTCCCTGAAAAATGACGGAACGGAACACATCATGCGCTTTTCACCCGAAAACTCCTGGACGACCGATAACGATAGCCTGATGAAGCAAACGCCGTCCCTCTTGAATATCGAAGCCCTCGAGGACACCGAAGTGATTTTATGGACGCACAAAAGCCTGGTTGAAATACATACGCGCGTTCCTGCTTTCAAAACGTACACGGAGAGGCTCATTCAAAACACCCTTCGTTTGACCCAGGAAAGGATACTCAAGAACCTAAGTTATACCTCGGAAGAAAAATACGAGGATTTCATCGCTTCCTATCCTGATGTTTTCAGGCGTGTGCCCCTGCATATGGTGGCGTCATATCTGGGTGTATCGAGAGAAACGCTGAGCCGGATCAGGAAACAGAAATGTTAGGCCAGGACCGCCTGGACGGCATATATTTCCTTGTACCCGATCATCTGTTGAGTTTCCGGATCCCAAACCTTGAGCCGTAAGCAATCGCGTATATCCCGCCAATTCAGGGACGTGGTCTTTGCGTGCTGCAGCTCGGGGATTTCCCTCATGACCCTGGGCAGATTATAAAAGGGGATCCGGCAATTGAGGTGATGGATATGGTGATAACCGATATTCCCGGTGCACCACCGCATCACAGGGTTCATTTTCATATAGCTGGAAGATTCCATGGCGGCGAATTCGTAGGTCCATCCGCAGCGGTCCCTGAACACGACGCCGGGGAAATTGTGTTGGGCGTAAAACAGGTAAGCGCCTATGGAGTGGCCGATGAAGAAGGGGATGAAAACGGTTAAAAGCCAACCCTCGAATCCGAAAGCATACCAAACCCCTGCAATGATGCCGGCATGGACTATCAGGGCGACAATGGAGTCGGTGTGCTTTTTGGGACTGCTCAGGAAGGACCGGAGGCACATGCCCCAAATGAACATGGTGACGTAACCGAACAGGATGGTTAGCGGGTGACGGATGGCCAGGTAACCGAACCTTTCCTTTGGGGTCATGGAAAGGAATTTGGACTTGGTGACGATGGGGTAGGAACCGATGTCGGCACTGAAGAGTTTGGAATTGTGCTGATGGTGGTAATCGTGGGACCGTTTCCAAATGCTGGGTGGCGTCAGGATATATAGGCCGAATACGGTCATGAGCACGTCGGCGGCTTTGTTTTTGGCCAGGATCGTGTGGTGCTGGAAGTCGTGGAAAATGATAAAGAACCGGATGACCAGGAGACCACTGACGATGCTGCACGCGATCCTAAGCACCAGCAGGGGCGCAAACAGGGTGCCCGAAATCGCTATCATCAGGAGGGCCAGGGTCGACAGCGTTTGGGCCCAACTGTTCCGGGTGTTTTCCCGGGCATATTCTTTTGTGGAAAGGATGAGTTCTTTACCGTGTAACATTGGATATAAAACGTATGGGTTGAGGAATTATTGGATTATACAGGTACGGGACGCGCGTGTTTCCAGCGCTTGTGGGACCAAAGCCATATTTCGGGATGGGCCAGGATGTCTTTTTCCAGGCGACGCGTATGCAATTCCGAGATCGCCCCTTCCGCGGATGCGGCGGGCGCCTCTATCAGCCGTTCCGCATAAATGCGATAATATCCCCTTCGCAGGCGCTTGACGGTGGCGTATACGATGGGGTAGTTGAGCTTGCGGGCTATTGTTTCGGCCCCCATGAAGACGG
>Ga0206812_1139_pt1 | contig 13594 bp, 13 predicted proteins | sample Alteio_BWOrgCont_54_FD_152912 | JGI IMG/M metagenome (GOLD analysis project Ga0206812, IMG submission 152912) | Enriched cells from forest soil in Barre Woods Harvard Forest LTER site, Petersham, Massachusetts, United States -... | ecosystem: Environmental > Terrestrial > Soil > Temperate forest >... | reverse complement strand
TTCAGGATTAGGAGTGAAGGAATAATACACTTGTAGATAAGATAACATTGTTGTCAAAATGCTTATATTTAAAAACTAAATCTTGTTACATGAAAAAATTATACTTTGTATTAGTGACCTTATTGGTCTTTTCGGCCGGATGCAAGAAATCACAACCTCAACCCACTACCACTGCGACCAATACGGAAATAATAGCAACCTCTACAGGAACTTTCAATATTAAAATAATACAGATATTACCTACAAAAAGACTACAATATACCGAGGTAAATGTTGATCCCACCTCGAGCTGGGATAAGAAATTACTTGTTTCATCCGGAGATGAAGTAAGCGCCGCGATAACTGGTGCCACGGCGCCCGTCCATCTTGTAATTATGTATAAATCACAGCAAATTTGGCAGGGTACAAGTCAAGACGACTTTGGTTTTGAACAAACTCTTTATTGAATCCACTGAAGTAAAATTCCGACTATTCAGCACCGGGAGCGGAAAGAAATATTGCACGGATAGTCACTATCGAATCATCCCCTAATGACGCTCGTTTAATTTCATTTATTCAAATCCCTCAACACACCCCTGATATAAAGCCCTGCAAAAGTTAGCTGGTCATCCGTCCAGCCACCATTGGCGGGTGCACCGGGTAGCAATATGGCTGTGGTTTCGTCCTTATCGGTAATGTTCCAGTTGGCCCAGCTTAAATGATTTGCTTCCGCCCAATTGAGCCACATCTTTGTTTTCTTCCGGTCGAATTTTCCATTGCCATCAGATTCGCCTACGCCCCATTCCGTCACGATAAGCGGCAAACCCGTTTTTATAGCCTTATCTGCTTTAGCCCGCAATGCTTCCTGGTGATACGGGTCTGAAGCGTAAAAATGAAAAGAATAAGCAATGTTCTTAAACCCGGTGATCGGACTTGCAGCCGCAATATCCACGTCCTGGTCCCAATGCGGGCTGCCAACTACAATTAAATTATCGGCATCATATTTCCGTATTTCGGTAATTACCTGCACTGCGTAGTTCTTCACCGTATCCCAGGTCGTTATTGCAGGTTCGTTCCATATCTCATAGATCACATTAGGCACCCCCGTATATTTTTTAGCCATATCCGCAAAAAAAGCCTTGGACTGTTCCGTATGCTGATTGCTGTGATGGTCGTGCCAGTCTATCAGCACATAAATCCCATCCTTAATAGCTTGATCAACCACATTTACCACTAATTGACGCTGTAATGCAGGCTCTTCCAGGTAACCATGCTCAGGCTGCACAGCCATCGATACCCGTAAAATGCTTATCTTAAAGTCATTCGTCAGCCAGTCAATAACAGCAGGGTTATAGTATTTACGCCCGCCCCATACACTCCACGAAAGACTGATCCCCCGCAATTGCGGTTCAACGCCATGCTCATTTAATATTTTATTGCCATCAACGTGCAGAACGCCATTTTTAGCAACGGGCGTTTCAGTAGTTTGAGCGAATAGGTTCACATTTGTAACAATTACTAATACTAACAGAAGAAGCACTTTTTTCATGATCACATATTGAAAAGCAAAATAGCGCAATAAATCCTATTCACCCCGATAATGCAAAAAATCTATTATAGTATGTTAAAATCTGAAACAATAACACAGGGTTATAACTACCTTAACCTAATTTACCTAAATTTGAACATTACGCTTATCCTATGAAAAGATACCTGATCGTCTTGCTTTGCCTCGCCTGTTCGCTAACCGCGTTCAGCCAGGTTGATACTACACAACATATCATTCCCGGTCGTAAAAACAGCCTGGAGCAACAAAGTAAGCCCTACGTGATCCTGATCTCGGCTGATGGTTTCCGATATGATTATGCCGAAAAATACAAGGCCGAACATTTGCTGGCCCTGGCGAACGAGGGTGTTAAAGCTTCGTCTATGATCCCTTGTTTTCCATCCGTTACTTTTCCCAATCATTACTCCATGGTTACCGGTTTATACCCATCGCACGAGGGTTTGGTCAACAACTCATTTTATGATCGTAAGTTAAAGACATTTTACAGCTATAAAGGCAAAACTGCCAGCGATAGCGTATGGTACGGTGGCACACCACTATGGGTACTGGCCGAGCAGCAGCAAATGCTGACCGCCAGCTTTTATTGGGTTGGTTCCGAAGCAACCATCAAAGGCATCAACCCAACTTATTATTATAAATACAACGATAAAATACCCATTAACGACCGTATACAAACCGTAGTGAATTGGTTAAAGCTCCCGGCAGACAAACGACCTCACCTCATCACCTTCTACTTCCCGCAAGTTGATCATGAGGGCCACAGGCACGGGCCGGACTCAAAAGAAGTTGCCAATGCCGTTCACTTTGTTGATTCGGCAGTTTATGAGCTGACCAAGGCTGTTAAAACCACCGGGTTGAATGTTAATTATGTTTTTGTATCAGACCACGGCATGACCAGCCCTGATATTGCAAACCCCATCAGCATACCCGCTGCCATTGATACATCAAAATATATTGTATCGGGCGATGGCATACTGGTTGAACTGTATGCAAAGGACCCCAACAACATCCAAAAAACTTATGAGGATCTAAAAAAAGATTCAAAGGGTAAGGATTATGAAGTGTATCTGAGGGTTAATATTCCATCAAAATTTCATTACGGTAAAAGCGACGACTGGTATAACCGCATCGGCGACATATTGCTGATACCCACCTGGCCAAAAGTATTTAACCTGTATAACCGCAAACTTGACCCCGGATGGCACGGTTACGACCCCTCCGTTGTAAAGGATATGCATGCTACCTTTTACACCTGGGGCCCAGCCTTTAAACAGCATACAGAGATACCTGCGTTCCCTAACGTAGATATTTTCCCGATGGTGAGCCAGGTACTTGGCCTGAATTACACTTTTAAGGTAGATGGCAGCAAACAATTAGCTAAAGAAGTGTTGATCGGAAAAAGATAATTTTTACTTATGGGCAATATTTGTGAAGCAAATTACCCGTTTAATCATTATATTTATATTATAAACCGATGACCTATGAACGAAGTAAAAGAGCAATTCAGCAACGTTTCAAAAAAATACGATTCTCAAAGACAGTATCTTATCCCCTGTTTTAACGACTTTTATTCGGCCTGTTTGCCATTGGTAAAAAGCCTCACCCATGCTAAAAAAGTGTTGGATATCGGCGCAGGCACGGGGCTGTTCTCTCAATTTGTTTATGATCAAAACCCTCACCTGCACTTTACATTGACCGATATTTCGGGCCAGATGCTAAATGTGGCGCGTGAACGTTTCAAAGGCGCGGACAATTTTGAATTTATTGAGTTGGATTTTTCGAAAGATCCCATAGAGGGTAAATACGATCTGATCATTTCGGGCCTGGCCATCCATCACCTCGAGGATACTGACAAAGCAAAGCTATACAAAAGCATTTTCCAGGCGCTGAACGAAGGTGGCATGTTTATTAATGCAGACCAGGTAGCAGGGAAAAATCAGTTGTTCGATAGTTTGTATCGATACTACTGGCGCGAAACTGTATCCGCTTCCGGCCTCGACCGTGAAGCCTTGATACAGGCTTTTGAACGCACCAAACTGGATAAACTGGCCCCATTGGAAACCCAACTGAAAATGCTGGAGAAAGCAGGTTTTAGCGAAGTGGATTGCATCTACAAAAACATGAACTTCGCCGTATTTGGTGGTTTTAAGGACGAGGATGTAGAGACCGCGGTTATATAAATTCGACCGTCCTCCACAAAAAAACAAAACCCTCTTTGCGGCTTGCCGGAGAGAGGGTGGTCGAGCGAAGCAAAGACCGGGTGAGTCAACCGGCGACTTACCATCCCACCTATTTCTTTTTCCCCTCAATATTCGGCAAAAAGCCTGTAAATATCCCGATCAGCGGGAGAAATGAGCAGACTTTAAATACATAGCTAATACTGGTGCTATCCGCCAGTTTACCCAATAATGCCGAGCCTAAACCACCCATCCCGAAGGCCAGCCCAAAAAACAAACCCGCAACCAGGCCCACTTTGCCAGGTATCAGTTCCTGACCGAAAACCAGGATAGCCGAGAAAGCTGATGAAATAATTAACCCGATAGCCACAGTAAGCGCAATAGTACAGGGCAAATTGGCATAAGGCAAAAGCAATGTAAAAGGCGCCGCACCCAAAATGGATATCCAGATGATGTATTTCCGGCCAAATTTATCACCCAGGTGACCGCCTATCACCGTCCCCACAGCTACCGCTGCTAAAAATGCAAACAGGGAATACTGAGCATGCTGTATAGATAAGTGAAATTTCCCGATCAGGTAAAAGGTATAATAACTGCTCATGCTGGACAGGTAAACAAACTTGGAAAATATCAGCAGCAATAAAATAAACATAGAGAAAACAACTTTTTTATTAGAGAATGTAGGGTGTCCCTCGCCCTTGTTGCTCACCGCCTTCACTTTGGTTAGGATATGCCCTTTATACCATCCGCCTACGCGGAACAAAATAATAATAGCTAAGGCAGCAGCTATGCCAAACCACGAAATACTTTTCTGCCCGCTGGGCACGATGATCCAGGCCGCCAATAATGGGCCAAGCGCGCTTCCGGCGTTACCGCCAAGCTGGAATATGGATTGTGCCAGTCCACGCCTTCCACCAGATGCCAAATAGGCTACCCTCGATGATTCCGGATGAAATATGGATGATCCGATGCCAACCAGCATCACCGATACCAGGATCAAAGGGTAAGTTGCCGATTGGGACAATAACAGCAAACCGGCCAGCGTAAAAAACATCCCGATGGCTAAAGAATAGGGCTGCGACCGTTTATCCGTATATAAACCAACAAAAGGCTGCAGGATGGATGCCGACAGCTGGAAAACCAGCGTGATAAAACCTATTTGAGAGAAATTAAGGTGAAAGCTATTTTTTATAATGGGATAAATTGCCGGCATCAGCGATTGCATCATATCATTTAGCAGGTGCGAAAAGCTGATGGCGAATAAAATATAATATACTGTTTTTTCAACAGGGGGTGTTAGGGTAGCGGTATTATCCATGGCAAACAAAAATATTATTTACGATCGGGAATCAGGAGTATTAGCAGGAATAAAAAAGCGATAAAATCCATCTATGAGTTCCCATTAACCATGGACTACTCACCACTCATTACTCACCACTCACTACCGCCCATAAACATCCCAGGCCGCTTTGGCAATTTTGGCGATAACCAGCTCGCGGGTAGTTTCATCCGCGGTTGAATTGCAAACAAAAATAGCAATGGCCAGGTGTTTCCCATTAGGCAAAGTAATGATCCCTACGTCGTTGGTGGCCGGACTTAACCCCTCACTATTGGTTGGTGATGTACCTGTTTTATGCGCCACAACAGCATCGGCAGGCAGCAGGCCCTTTATGCGCTTAGGGCCGGTTGTGGTTTCGGTCATTACCTTCAGCAAAAAATCGTTGCTGGTTTTCGACAGCGCTTTATCATGATAAAGGATATCCAGCAAATGCACCATAGCTGCTGGTTTGCTCCAGTTGGTATATTGCACTTCCCAAGCCGCTGCCATTTCACTTTCCGAGGCATTTATGGCGATACCCTTTATGCCCAGGCTTTGGATATAAGCCTCAACTACTGCAGGACCGCCTATCTTGCTCAGCAAAAAATCACAGGCGGTATTATCGCTTTGCGATACCATGTAACTAAGCAATTCACTGAGCGATATTTCTGTTCCATCAGGGTATTTATCACGCAGCGGGCTATACATGTTTTTAGACAGCATATCTTTTTTACTCACTTTCACCTTTTGATCAAGCTTATATTTCCCTTTATCCACTAAGTTCAAAACTGTCATAGCGATTGGAAATTTCATTACGCTGTGCAGCACCAGGCGCGAGTTGCCGTTATAGTTCAGCGTATCACCGCTTTCGAGTCCTAAAATGGATACGCCGACAACGCCCTTAGCTTCGGGCGCTATCTCTTTTATTTGAGTCAGCAGGTCTTTTTCCTGTGCATGGGTGATGGTCGCGCTAACAGATAAAGCAAAAACCAGGAGGCAGGATGTAAAAATCTTCGGCATAAAAAAGGGGCGTTAAATTGTAAAGTTTAACGTCCCGAAAATTAAGAAATTACTTTGTATCGCTGTTTTATTTAAGCTGATATTCCTGGTGTATAAGATCCTTCACTTCGTTCAGGATGACAAGAAAATAAAATCAAGGTTCAGACCTAATCAAACAGCCCTTTATCCCTGTCAATAAATTTAGGCCGCTGCAACTCCAAACCCAGTGCTTTATTTAACTTCTCCACCACATAATCACTCAACTCGGGCGAGTAGCGTTCATCATGCTGGTGCATAAAAAACCAAAGTGATTGTAAGCCCTGCTGTTGCCATTGCTTTATCCGTTCCACCCAATCATCCACCCTTTTATAATCCGTTTTATCAAGACTATTGCCCACAAAGCGAATAAAGGTGTGTGGCGTTGGCAGGTTCATGTGTACGCAATCGCGTCGACCTGAAGCATCGGTGATCACCGCGCCCATATTTAGTTGATGCAGCATATTAAACAATGCATCACTATTTTCTTTTACAGCGAACCAGTCTTTATGCCTAACCTCCAAAAAAACAGGGACATCCGTCGGCAGGTGCTCTAAGTAAGCTTTTAATTCCGGGAGACTTTTTGGGGTGAAATTATCGCCCACCTGCAAAAACATAGGGCCAAGCTGATCGCCAAAGGCCAATATGCCTTTGTAAAATTGGGTGGTTATCTCCTCCGCATTTTTGAGTCGGCGGATATGACTTATCGTTTGCGAAAACTTAGGGCAAAACTTAAAGCCCGGGTTACTTTCGGCTTTAGCCTTCCATTTGCCGATAGTTTCGGGGCCATATATCTGGTAAAAGGTAGCGTTCAGTTCAATACAGTCGAAATGCTTTACATACTCATCCAAAAAATTGATCTCTTTGGTTTTGGGTGGATATATTTTCCCCAGCCATTCCTTCCTCCCCCATTTAGCGCAGCCTACGTGCACCTGTAAATCTCCTTTACCTTTGGCTGATTTTAAAGTATTGATAGTAAGTTCAGTATCCTTCGGAAGACCAAAATCTATTAAAGGCAATTCCTCATGTGGCACACGTCCAAATTCCATAGTTCTTCAGTTTGTAGTTAAATATCAGGGCAAATAAACTAAAATGCAACTAATCTCTAATCGCTAACATCACACAAACAGATCCTTCTTAAACTTAGGTGCCGATCTTTTCCTCGAGGCCTGCTCATAAGCATAGCCCAGTTTGATGATCCCTGCCTCGTCATAAGCGGTGCTGATGAATGATATACCCACCGGCAATTCACGCCACTGCCCCATCGGCACGGTAATGTGCGGGTAACCGGCCATCGCCGCCGGACCAGAAAAAGAGAAACCATTATCATAATCCCCGTTGATGAGGTCGATACAGCAGGCAAAGCCGTTGGTTGGTGCGGCAATTGCATCCAGTTTATTATCTTTTAATAGTTTGTCAATGGCATTACGGGTAATTTCAGTGGTGTTTTTTACTGCGTCAAGATATTCCTTGCTGTCTAATCCGCCTTTTTTATCCGCCAATTCTAAAGTTTCCTGTTTAAAGAAAGGCATTGCCTTAGCTTCATTTTTTTTGTTGAATTCTATTACGTCAGCCAACGTTTTCATTTTTGAATTGGCTTTGCTTAGGTAATTGTTTACACCATCTTTAAATTCATAAAGCAGCACTGTAAACTCCGCTTTACCGGCATCTTTGATTTGTTTGTATAATTCTACCTCAACAATTGTAGCACCTTTACTTTTTAAAAGATCAATAGCCTCCTGGAACAACCGATCCATGTGGGGGCTCACCTTCAACCCATCCTTTTCCACCCCTATGCGTTTGCCCTTTAGTCCGTTCACATCTAAAAATTTGGTATAATCGGGTTGTATTTTTCCTTTACTTGCAGCAGTATAAATATCGTTTGGATCTTCACCCGCAAGTGCACCAAGCAATATAGCGGCATCCTTTACCGTCCGCGCCATTGGCCCGGCAGTGTCCTGGGTTTTTGATATGGGAATGATGCCCGAGCGGCTCCATAAACCTACCGTCGGCTTTATGCCAACCAATCCGTTGATGGATGATGGTGAAACGATAGAACCATCCGTCTCGGTGCCGATCGCGATAGCGCAAAGGTTAGCCCCCGCCGCCGAACCTGATCCCGCGCTCGACCCGCTTGGATTTCTATCCAAAATATAAGGGCATTTGGTTTGCCCGCCCCGGCTGCTCCAGGCGCTGGTAGAGTGCGTCGACCTGAAGTTGGCCCATTCGCTCAGGTTAGTTTTGCCCAACAATACTGCCCCTGCTTCGCGCAGCCTGGTGATGATAAAGGCATCCTGCCTGGCAAAATTGCCCGAAAGCGCCAATGCCCCGGCAGTGGTCATCATATTATCGCCGGTATCAATATTGTCTTTGATCAGTACCGGTATGCCATGCAACGGCCCGCGTACTTTTCCATTGGCACGTTCCTTATCCATCGCATCGGCAATGCTTAACGCATCCGGATTTAACTGTATTACCGCGCTGAGTTTTGGCCCGGCTTTGTCAATAGCATCGATACGCTTTAAGTACAGTTCCGTTATTGAGCGCGAAGTATATTCTTTATTGTGCATTTTATCCTGCAAAATGCTTATCGTCGCTTCGTTCAGTTCAAACTGGTCTGAGTATTCTTCTGCTGATGTATCCTGTTCTTTTTTACCACCCGAAAATAAGTTACATGATGAACTTACCAACGCGGTTGCCGCCAGTCCGGCTACCGAACTTGCCTTTAAAAAATTCCTTCTCTGCATAATGTTTGGTTGAATAAAAATGCATTACAAGTAACGGAATTTTAAAGGATAATCAAAGAGTATCATTTAACAGTAATTACCGCGGCGCTGCCAGCCGGAACGGTAACTGCAAAGCTTTTTTCATTAATGGTCTTTTGCTCAGGTGCTGGGGTAAATGTGCCATCGGCGTTTACAGTGCTGCCTGCAAATGTGGTTCCGGTTGTTGAAGTAATAGATGGGGCGGTAAGCCTTGCCACCTGGATAGTTGAAATTATTTGTTGCCTTTTTACAGTGAACGAAAGGCTTACGTTACCTTTGTTAATTAGTGTAACTGACCATGTATTGTCGGCATTTACACAAACATAATTACTGCAATTATAACCGGGCTGATCGTTATTCACAGCAACAACCCGACCGTTGCTGCCATATTTAAAAGCAAGCATGGCATAATATTCTGGCATTGCGGTAGTTATTCCGTTTTCTATCATAACGGGTGAATATATAAGCCCATTGCCACCGTGAAAATTAACACCTTGCCCATTATTAATAGCTACAGTCCACATAAAATCCAGCGCCCATAACGCGGATGCAAACACATCACTAACTCCTTTTTTGCCACCGCCATAAATACTATTACATTCAGTAATGCGATAAGGAATGTGAAATTTCGATGATTCGGTACTTATTACATTCAATACGTTGGCTAATTTCCAATTAGCCCCCACCCCAAGCATTGTATTGATATCAATAGATGGGTCTGAAGCCGGACCTGTAATATAGGAATGGGCATCAAGCAACTTAACATTTGTGATATCAGATTCGGCAAACGCGGGTATAAAATCTGTATTATAGGCCGGGCCCGGACCAGCAAAACTTGCATCAGGAACTACTGCCAGTATGGATGATTTATACGCTTCATAGTCTTTCAGATAGTCATTAGCGGTATAACTTGTGCTGCGCAATCCAAACAAATGATAAACATCCGGTTCATTTCCAGCTTGTAAAGCATACAAGTTTGTGCTAAGGCTGTTCCGCACATATAACGCTTCGTTAACCGCTGCCGCACTATTGTTATATCCCAGGTTTAATCCAAATAAAACCGGCCAACCAATTTCTTTAGAGAAAGCAGCTAACCTATCGACATCTGATGTGGTGATAGAGTCTTTCCCCGTTTGGGCAGTTCGTCCATTTCCTGTCCAGAAAGTTTCATCACTGCTATCGCCACCTATACGTAAAAGTCCGGGACCCAAATTTTTGATCAACTGGATAAGGACTTTGTTATTGGCATTCAAAATTTCGGGGCTTTCTGCTAATATACCGGTTTCATAACTCAGACCTTCAAAATTGCCGACGATAGGGCTTCCCGGTGTATTTTGATCTATGGTTAGGTTAACCGGGAAGCCATCGGTTGTTGGATGACTTGGCGGCCTATTTTCTTTTTTACAGGCAAACAGGAATAGCACCAACAGAATGAGTAACCAGGTTTTGTACATGCGATAAGGAATATTGTTACAAAGAAAGTAAAACTTGTAATAGCATTACGGTTGTTAAATTAGATATGATACACTTCCTTGTGTATTTTTTCAAACTCAACTGTTAAATATAAGATATAATATTCACCACTTTCCTTTGGATGGGATTTAGGTGAGGCCACTATTTGTAAAATTACCATCTACAATTTGACCCATTACCATTACTTCCCGAAAAACTTTTACTTTTGCTGCCTGGGTTTTCCCCATTATCTATGACCGAGCTCCATACACTATATCCACAAGCTGTTGAACTGTTGCAGCAATTGATCGCCATACCTTCCTTCAGCAAAGATGAGGGTAAAACGGCTGACCTGATCGAGAAATTCTTAATAGCCAAAGGTGTTAAAACTCACCGCAAGCTGAACAATATATGGGCCTGGAACAAACATTTTGATGCGGCTAAGCCTACTATCCTGCTTAATTCTCACCACGATACGGTAAAACCCAATTCGGGCTATACACGCGATCCTTACGATGCCAAAATTGAGGATGGCAAGCTATATGGCCTTGGAAGCAATGATGCCGGTGGCTGCCTGGTATCGCTGATCAACGTATTCCTATATTTTTATGACCGGGAAGGTTTGAAATATAATTTTTGCCTGGCAACCACTGCCGAAGAAGAAATTTCAGGCGTAAACGGCCTCGAACTCATCATACCCGATCTCGGTAAACTGGACTTTGGTATTGTTGGCGAGCCAACGCAAATGCAACTGGCCATAGCCGAACGTGGTTTAATGGTGCTGGATTGCGTGGCGCACGGCAAGGCTGGTCATGCCGCCCGCGAGGAAGGCGAAAATGCTATTTATAAAGCTTTAGCAGATATCGAATGGTTCCGTGCTTATCGTTTTCCTAAAGAGTCGGAAGTTTTTGGACCGATAAAAATGTCAGTGACCATTATCAACGCCGGTTCACAACATAATGTGGTACCCGCAAGTTGTACTTTTACGGTTGATGTAAGGGTGACTGACGCTTACCGCAATGAGGAAGTATTGGAGATCATCCGGCAGCATGTTAAATGTGATGTAACGCCGCGATCTATCCGTTTAAAACCATCAAAGATCGATAAGGATCATCCCATTGTTCAGGCAGGTATCAAATTAGGAAGAACCACTTATGGCTCCCCTACCACCTCCGATCAGTCGTTACTGGATATACCTTCGCTAAAAGTTGGCCCCGGCGATTCGGCCCGCTCACATACAGCGGATGAGTTTGTTTATGTTGAAGAGATAAATGAAGGCATTGAGTTGTACATCAAGATGCTCGAAAGTATTGTTTAATATCTAAGATTTCTTTTCGATATCTGCTAATATCTTCAATATTATCTTGTTTTGATACTCGAGGTGTTTTAAAATAGTTTCAACTTCAAATTCTGACTTAACGTTTATATTAAGGTCTGATTCAGCTCTTCTATCAGCTTCTGCAGATTGAACATTTTGGCCGATCATAATTAATGGCATTAAAAAAAGTTGTATCATATTTGAAATAAAAAGCCACAGAACAAATGCCGGGTAAGGATCAAATCTCGCTTCTTTTGGTGCAAACATATTCCATCCCAACCATATGGTAGTCCAGCTAAAAATGATCAGAAAAAAACCCATACTACCCACATGGTTAGTTATCCAGACAGCGATCTTATCCAGAGTAGATGGTTTGATTTCATCGGAAGCTTTAGCTTTCATAATTTCGTCTCTCTTAGTTTTAAATTCCTCAAGAGATAGTGGCGCTTTATTTTCCATGATTAAAAATTAAGATACGGTATAAATCTATAAAGCAATTACTTAGCAATATTTTTAAGGAATTAAACATAATAGAAATTTTTTAAATATACAATGCAAGAAATAACCTCAAGCCCATTTCCTGAACTTAACACATCCCGGTTATTCCTTAGGCAGCTTTGTATGGATGACGCTGAAGAAATCTATCTGCTTCGTTCAGATGAAAGGGTTAATGAGTTTGTGGATAGACAAAGAGCAACCTCAATAGAGGATGCACATCAGTTTATCAATAAGATCATTACCAATCAAAGTAATGGCGAGGGGATTATGTGGGCCATAACCTTAAAAGATGATCCAAAACTTATCGGCGCTATTGTTTACTGGAATATCGTAAAAGAAAAAGATGAGGCCGAGGTAGGATATGAATTGCTGCCCCAATATCACGGAAAAGGCATCATGCAAGAAGCTTTATTAAGAGTGATCAACTATGGTTTCGAAACCCTGAAACTTAAAAGTATTGTCGCCGATCCAAAAGCGGGTAATTTGAGCTCGGTAAAATTATTAGAAAGATGCGGGTTTGTAAAAACGGGTGTTACTGATGATGGGTATGTTGCTTATGAATTGCATCCGTAATTGATTAATTTTCACCTTGTCATGCCGAACTTGTTTCGGCACCCCATAGGACAGGTCGCGCAAATGCATTTCACTTAGCATGTGAGGTGCTGAAACAAGTTCAGCATGACTGCTTTTAGATTATATCTTCCACTATAATTTTACTGCGATTAATCCCATATTTGCAGTATGAGCAAACTCTGGCAAAAAACCACTAACGTAAATGAACTGGTAGAAAACTTTACCGTTGGCCGCGACCGCGAGTTTGACGAACAAATGGCCGCCTTTGATGTTTTAGGATCACTTGCCCATACCCGTATGCTACAAAGTATAGGGCTGATGGATGAGGGCGATCTTAGTCTTGTACAAAAGGAACTAAAAGCCATTTATGCCGATATCCAGGCAGGAAATTTCAGCATTGGTGAAGGTGTGGAAGATGTACATTCGCAAGTGGAGTTATTGCTCACCCAGCGCATCGGTGATGCCGGTAAAAAGATCCATAGCGGCCGTTCGCGTAACGACCAGGTGCTGGTTGACCTGAAATTATTCTTCAGAAGCCAGTTGCAGGATGTTGTGGAAGAAACCGAAAGCCTATTCCGTCTTCTCATCGAACTAAGCGAAAAACATAAGAATGTATTGCTGCCCGGTTATACTCATTTACAGGTAGCCATGCCATCCTCGTTCGGATTATGGTTTGGCGCTTATGCCGAAAGTTTGGTAGATGACCTGGAAGTGGTTTTAGCCGCTTATAAGATCACCAATAAAAACCCTTTGGGGTCGGCAGCCGGTTATGGTTCATCGTTTCCTTTAAACAGAACATTAACAACCGAATTACTTGGTTTCGACAGTTTGAATTATAATGTAGTTTACGCGCAGATGGGGCGGGGTAAAACTGAGCGGATCATTGCGCAGGCCATATCAAATATCGCAGCT
>Ga0206812_1138_pt1 | contig 13735 bp, 11 predicted proteins | sample Alteio_BWOrgCont_54_FD_152912 | JGI IMG/M metagenome (GOLD analysis project Ga0206812, IMG submission 152912) | Enriched cells from forest soil in Barre Woods Harvard Forest LTER site, Petersham, Massachusetts, United States -... | ecosystem: Environmental > Terrestrial > Soil > Temperate forest >... | reverse complement strand
CGAGGAAGAGATGTACAAAGTTTTCAACGCGCTTGCCGAAGGTGGCAAAATCGGCGCACCACTTGAAAAAATGTTCTGGGGAGCTTACTGGGGCATGTTATTCGACAAGTTTGGCATTCAATGGATGGTGAATTACGATCCGAATCAACCTAAATAGCGAACAAAAAAACCAATTGATCATGAGCCCTAAAACAATCAAAACCGCTTACTGGACATTGACCGGGATATTTTGCGCTTTCCATCTAATGGACGCTTATGGCGGGTTAACAAAAATGAAAGCAGGTGTTGATGCCATGAACCTGATGGGCTACCCATTATACCTGATGACCTTTTTAAGCGTAGCCAAACTATTAGGCGTAATGGCCCTACTGCAAAATAAATTTACGACTATCAAAGAATGGGCCTTTGCCGGTTTTGCTTTTACATTGATGGGGGCAGCTGTTTCGCACGCCTGCGTGCACGACCAGGTTGCATTTATTATTATGCCGGTAGTGTTTTTAGTTATACTTTTTGCGCTCTATTACTTCTGGCGAAAAATGGAAGAATTGAAAACGGCTTGATCACACAACAACGATGCAGGGTTTCTCTTCGAGACCCTGCATATACCAAATATTATAAATTAGTGGCTTATAATTTGAGTCAAAGCTTGCTTTTCAATCTTGCCTATTTAAGCCCATATACTACTACCTTATTTGAAAAAGTTGCCAGGTAAACATGGCCATTGACAATAGTGGGTGCTGAAAACTTGGCATAGAAGCCGGGAGAGTCGCTAAGTGTTTGACCGCTGTTCCAAAGCTCTTTAGTGATATCATTTGCATCAAAGGCTCTTAAAATACCCGGACTGGTGTTGCCTTCAGCATCTCCGGTTGCTGCATAAGCAGCCCACAAAATACCGGTTCCGGTTTTTGTTCCATTCGATGAAACAGATAATACCGCCCCACTTTGCCCTGTAGGGCCATTAGCCAATGAAACAACCTGGCTGGGTGAAAAATGGCCGTTACTAAATGGCAGCGCGCGCAGCTGGTCGTTTTCAGACCAAACATATACAAACTCGCTGCTTCCTTTATAGTAAGCTGGTTGGCAATGCAGATTCGCATTCACATTCAGCGAAACTGTTTGTACATCCTGGTTAGATAAGATCGAATATCCTCCCATATTATCTTTATTCAATAAATGTAAATTTCCATCCTTGCATCCGGTGAAATAGTAATTGGAATTTGGGATCAGAAAGGTACCCATAACACCATAGTCCAGGTCATTAGTATTGAGGTCTAAATAGTTGGTGGGTGTAAAATAGCTGGCTACTTGTAAAGTGCCGCCTGATGGCGAAAGCTTCATGGCGCTTTCTCCCCTGCCGGAAAGATCGGTAGGGTCCGGGCTGGCGATGGTTTCACCCGTTCCATTACCTGGAATTGAATAATGGCTGCTTTTCCCAACGGTTCCATTGCCCGTAACTACATAGAGGTTACCCTGCGCATCGGCAGCCATTCCCATTCCACTTTCCCATATTCCGCCGTTCTCGCCATTTGGTGTATCATTATAAACAATTTGCTGCTGCAATGTTTTTGAATCGTAACCTAATATCCAGCCGTGATACGGGTTCCAGTCACAATGTGAAGAATAGGTTATATAAACTGTCCCGTTTACAAGAGTCAATCCTTGTCGCTGATTGTTGCGCCTGGGATCAAAACTAACTACATTATTCACATTCCCGTCGCCGGTACCGGGAACACTTGCTGTGATCTTTACCGGACTGCCTGCGCGTTCAGTGCCATCAACCAGGTTAACAGCATGCAGATATTGCACAAAGTTTGTCCCATCGGTGCTCCGGGCTACAAAATAAATAGTTTGCGCTACCGAATCGATAACAGGGGTGCCTATAATACCTATGCTATTGGTGATATTGTTATAAGGCGTGCACCACGATGAAGCCATATCTGTCGCATTTGGCGGCCGCATGCCAGAGACGGTATAGTTATTATGCCAATATAAGTTCCCCTTGGTTGCATCAAAAGCATAAACGCTATTATTCACCGTAGCAATAAAAACAACGTTATGAACCCCTGAGCCTAAAGATAAAATAGCGACAACTAAAGGCTGGGCAAATACCTGGTCATCCACAGGCAACGTAAACAATGCACCAAACTGGCTTGTGTTGACATTAGCTGTTGTTAATACACTTTCCTGGTTGTTTAAACCTGCCCTGGTATTATCGTTATGCTGGGTCAATACGGAGATATGTTCGGTATTTGTTTTACCATAATTGATCGTATTGGTAGTAGTATCATTGTTATTGTTGGTGATAACTTTGTCCTTCTTTTTGCAACTGCAACAAGCGATAATAAGCAAGGTTGGGAATAGTAGTTTTTTGAACATATACGTGCTTCTATGCAAACTAATACAGATTTTTGCCGGTGAAAACCAAGTTGAAAATAAATAGATTTAAAACCAAATATACTAAAACATTAGTTTAAATAACATCCATTAAGGGCTTATTTTGCGGATAAGATTGTTTTGATAATCTGCCACATATACATTGCCGGCATTGTCTACCGCCACTCCATTGGGGATGCAAAATGAGGCTTTATTGGCAGGTACATTCGCTGAGCCACGTTTGCCTGTACCGGCCAAAGTGGTTACCATACCATCCGGTGTTATTTTGCGGATCTTATTATTACCCACATCTGCTACATACACGTTACCTTTTTTATCCACTGCTATTCCACATGGCTTCAAAAAAGATGCGGCTGCACCTTTGCCATCTTTATGGCCCTTGGCTTTTTTTCCTGCAAGCGTTGTTACCACACCCTGCGGGCTGATTTTGCGGATCATGTTATTGTAACTATCAGCAACATATAAATTGTCCTTTTCGTCAACGGCAATACCTTCGGGGATATAAAATGAAGCTAAAACACCGGTACCATCTTTTGCACCCGGGTCACCGTTACCGGCAATGATGCTTATTTCACCTTTCGGGTTGATCTTACGCACCAGGTTTTTGCCCCAATCGGTGAAATAGACTGCGCCATCCTTCCCTACTGCAATTCCATAAGGCTTATCCATTCGTTGCAAACTATTTGGGTCGGTAACTTTGTTGGGATCGAGCCGACCGGCTATAGTAGTTACTACGCCATCGGGTGTTATTTTGCGTATCAAACTGTTTTGCGTATCAGCTACATATACATTTCCATCGGCTCCAGTGGTTATCGCTGATGGTGAAAAAAATGAAGCTGAACTACCTTTTCCATCTGCCGAACCATCTTTGCCGCTACCGGCGAGGGTTGTTACCATGCCATCGGCACCTATTTTGCGGATAAGGTTATTGTGCGAATCGGCCACATAAATATTTCCACCCGAATCAACCGCTAATCCCATCGGGTTTGAGAAGGAGGCTTCGGCGGCTTTTCCATTAGCCGATCCCATGGCACCGGTACCTGCAAAAGTGGTTACCGTTGGGTATTTGTTTTTTTTGATCGCAGGACGTAATAAACAGGATGACGGTCAAAAAAAGTAAAGGATATCTTTTCATAAAATTCAGCTTCAAATACTTAACCTGGTATAATGTTCATTTGCCACTGATCTTTTGCAAAAAGTTTAAGCCGGTTTATTACCCGGCCCTCTTTTATTGTTCCTGTTCTTATTACCACTCCTGCCCCTATTGCGGTTATTAAAGGGTTTACGCTCTTCTACTGCCATTGGGATGTCACCGAGTTCAGCGGGTAGCGGATTCTCCGGCAGGGCCCTGCCTATCAGTTGTTCGATGTTTTTTAGCTTGCGCATATCGCGCCCATTCACTAACGTGATGGCGGTACCTGTAGTTTCTGCGCGGGCAGTACGGCCTATGCGGTGGATATAGTCTTCCGGGTCAGATGGTACATCGTAATTGATCACCAAATCTATCCCTTCCACATCAATACCACGCGATAAGGCATCGGTACCGATAATAACCGGCAGTTTGCGGTTCTTAAAATCAAGCAATATTTTTTCGCGCTCGCTTTGTTCAAAATCAGAGTGAAAAGCGCTCACTTTGATGTGCGCTGCGCGCAGTTCACGGTTCAGTTCCTTTACTTTATCCTTGGTATTGGCGAATATTATGGTGCTGGTATAGTTGCCATTCTTCAACAGCATGGTGATCAGCTTTCCTTTTTGCGCATCGTGTGCTTTGTAGATCTGCTGGTTGATACCCTCCGCTGGTTGCGAAGTAGCCAGGTTGATCTGTTCGGGATCGCGTAAAATAGATTTCGCTAACCCACGTATAGGGGCTGGCATCGTAGCCGAGAACAGCATAGTTTGCCGTTCGGCGGGGATATCGCGGATAATGCGCATAATATCGCTGAGGAAACCCATATCGAGCATACGGTCGGCCTCGTCCAATATCAGGTACTTTACCTTGTTAAGCTTCAGCACACCCGAAGTAAGGTGCGATATCAACCTTCCCGGCGTAGCAATCAGTATATCTACGTTGTTTTGTATTCCGCGGCGTTGCTGTTCGTACACAATACCGTCGCCACCACCAAATATGGCGATAGAGCTTAGTCCGGTAAAGTATGCCAAACCCTCTACCTGCTGGTCTATCTGTTGGGCCAGCTCGCGCGTAGGTGCTAATATAAGAGTGCTGATGGTATGCTCCTCGCCTGCAAGGGCGATCTTGTTCAGCACCGGCAGCAAATAGGAAGCGGTTTTACCCGTGCCGGTTTGCGCGCAGGCAATGAGGTCCTTACCCTCTAAAATTACCGGTATCGCCATCTCCTGGATGAGTGTGGGCGTATTGTATCCCATGCTCAGGATACCCTCGGTCAAATGTTCGTTAAAATTAAAATCCTGGAATGTCAATAGTTCAATATGAAAGTACGCAAGATACGAAAAAATAAGCCTCACCCAACCCTCTCCGGGGGGAGAGGGCTTTTAAATATCGAATAATGAATTTTGAATGTCAAATGTTGAAAATTAAAAAGGGTGTTTATCCACTACTCCGTAAAAGCTTTCACTATAATTATTATACCGATCACAATTAACCCAATTCCACCTATTAACATACTTATTTCTGATCCAAATGTATCTTTCACTCCATTTCTATAGGATTTTATTTGAATTTTGGTAAAAATGAATCCAATACCAATTGCAACTGTTCCGAAGATAATTAGTGGTATATCCATTGTATTATTTTTTGATTTACTGATTCCTTTTCCACCTTAACCCGTAATATACTTCCCTATAACTGGCAGCTTACTCAATAGAAATATCAGCGTAAATGATAAAACGAAGCATATTAAAGCGGCGGTAGGTATGCTGAAAATAGGTGTGCATAGCTTATAGCTGATACCCCAATTATCCAGCAAGGTGAGGAATAAGGCGTGGCATAGATAAATACCCAAACTCAACCCTCCTGCCAGGTCGCGGATCTTTACCAATGATTGGGGTAATTTAAAAACAGTAACCCGCGCCAATAAAAATATGCCTGAAGAATATAGTACGATGAACGGACCAAGCGGCTCGTACATGATGGTGCTGAGGGCATTGGTATTAAAGGTGATAATGTAAGTTCCGGCAGTAATTCCTGCAAGGAATATAAAAAAGAATATAATGAGCCAGGTTTTAAGCGACTTTTGAGGCAATTCTTTATAAGCGAGGTAATGGCCCAAGACAAGATAGCCGAGGTAGCCGGTAAAATAATGCACATCAACTGTTGGCTGGAAACGGGACAGGTAGGGCTGACTAAATATCATCACCACATACCAAACCAACAGGAAATAGAGTATCTCCTTTTCGGCAGCGTTGCGTACAAATTTGCTGATGATAGGTATGAATAGATACAGACCAATCAGCATATACACATACCACAAATGATAAAACGCCCCGTATTTAAGCTGATGCAGAATAACTTTGGTATTGGCCCAGGCATCGGCAGTAAAAGCGATATCCTCGTTATACCAGGAATAACCTATGTAAACAAAACTCCAGAACAGGAATGGCCAAACTACCCTTGATAAACGCCTTTTAAGGAAATCGCCCAGTTCATACTCGCGGTGAAGCAACAGCGCCCCGCTGATCATCACAAAAACAGGCACGGCAAAACGGACGAGGGCATTATAAAAATCAGCTACGAGCCAGTCGCCCAATGATGCTTTTTTATACTCCATCAATAAAAGCGAAGCCGTATGCAGCACAATTACCGCGAACAGGGCAATCACCCGCAGGTTATTGACCCATTCCAAAGGCTGGGGTTTTGTATTGATGCTATTGGGTGATACGGGGGTTTCCAGGATTGAATTTTTGTTAAAAGTAGGGTTTTAGGATTGTATGAAAAAATAACCCGTCCTCTTTTGCCACACCAACTGCCCTCACCCCCGATATTATGTTATCTATCTCAATATTTACCCCATCGGGGTAATATGTTGGTAGACAAAGCAGAGAAATAAATTTTTGCGCCGTCAGGTGCAATACATTCCACCATGCATATCGTGTATTGCACCTACGGCGCAAAGTATCCTTTCCTTGATCTTTCTACCAACATTTTGCTCCTAACGGAGCAATTATATATATCAACAAAAAACCCGGCTGCCCATAGGCAACCGGGGTATATAGAGCTCAGTTAATTGTGTGCTTTTATTATTTCTTCAACTCGGCGATCTTCACTTGCGGTTGTAATGCATCGTGAACTTTTTCGGTTACGATGGCTTTAGCGATAGTGAAGTTCTTATCCTTTTTGATATCTGTTGATGAAGCACCTGCCTTCACGGTATAAGTTCCGGCCTCGGCTACCCATGATAATCTTGCGGGATCAAATGATGCCAGATCTTTAGCTGTCAAAGTAAAATTAATGGTCTGCGACTCTTTTGGCTGCAGGGTTTTGGTTTTAGCAAAAGCCTTTAGCTCCTCTTCCGGTTTTGGCAGATTTTTTTGTGGTGCACTAACATAAACTTCCACCACTTCCCTACCCGCAACATCACCGGTATTGGTAATTGTTACCGTTGCGGTAATTGAACCGTTAAATGTTTTTGAGCTCAGTTTCATATCGCTGTATTTGAATTTAGTGTAGGATAATCCATAACCAAAATCATAAGCTGCTTTAACATCAAAGGTGTTATAGTAGCGGTAGCCAACATAAATACCTTCTTCGTAAGTTACTTCAGATGGCCTGCCAAACAGCATACTTGGAGGAGGGGTGCCCGCAGGTACTGACAGTTCTTTACCAGGGAAGTTTTTAGCAGACGGCACATCCGGATAATCCATAGGGAAAGTGGTAGCCAGCTTGCCTGATGGGTTTACTTTGCCACTTAATACATCTGTAATGGCATTACCAGCCTCTAAGCCCGGCTGCCAGGCTAATAAAATGCCGTCGGCCTCATCTCTCCAGCTTGCGGTTTCAATTACACCGCCAATGTTTAACACGATCACCAGTTTTTTACCCTTGGCGTGGAAAGCATCCGAAATATTTTTGATCAGCGATTTTTCATCAGAAGAAAGATAAAAATCGTTTTCCAGCTTGCGGTCAGCACCTTCACCGGCGTTACGGCCAATAGTGTAGATAGCGATATCGGCATTACCTGCCACAGCAGCCAACATATCAGCACTAAGGGCCATTTGCGGGATTGGCGGAAGAGCAATAAAAAAGTTTCTTTGCTTAGGCTGTTTCGATCTTGCTTCTTTCATATAAGCATCGTAAGAATCTTTGATCTTATCGTCAACAATATATCCGGCATTGGTTAAACCCTGTACCAACGAAATAGTGTAAGCTTTATGAACATCCCCGCTTCCGGTACCACCAGCTATCAGATCATAAGAAGTATTGCCGAATAAGGCTATGTTTTTCACCTTATTTAAAGGCAGCACATCATGCTCATCCTTTAGCAGTACCATACCTTGCGCAGCTGCCGAACGTGCAACTTCGGCATCTCTTTTAAGATCGGGGGCGTTTGAATATTTATATTTTTTAAACTCAGGTGTTTTCAGGATGATATTTAATATCCTTTCTATATTGGCATTCAATTGCTTTTCGCTTAGTTTTCCGCTTTTCACAGCGTCAACAATGGCTTTAGATTGCAGCGGGCCACCCGGCATCAACAGGTCGTTGCCTGCTTTTTCCTGGGCTACGGCATTGTGCCCACCAAACCAGTCGGTCATTACCAAACCCTTAAAGCCCCACTCATCTTTCAGGATGGTAGTTAAAAGGTCGCGCCTTTCTGATGTATAAGTACCATTCAACCTGTTATATGATGACATTACTGTCCAGGGGTGCGAGTTTTTTATAGCGATCTCAAAACCTTTCAAGTAGATCTCGCGCATAGCCCTTTCGCTCACAATGGTGTTAACGCTGTTACGGTTGGTTTCCTGGTTATTAGCTGCAAAGTGTTTGATGGATGTTCCCACTCCCTGCGATTGGATACCATTGATCATCGCGGCAGCAATACGACCTGTTACCAGCGGATCTTCTGAATAATATTCAAAATTCCGGCCACCCAATGGGTTACGGTGTATATTTACACCTGGGCCCAATATAACATCGGCGCCATATTCTCGTATCTCGCCGCCAAAGGCCGCGCCTACTTTATGCACCAGATCAGGATCCCATGATGATGCCAGTAAGGTTCCAACCGGGAAAGCGGTAGCATAGTAAGTTTTTGAACTGTCGTTATTACGAATTGGGTCGATACGGATACCGGCAGGGCCGTCAGAAAGGGTGATCGAAGGAATACCAAGACGGCTTATAGCATGAGTACGGCCCGCAGCACCCGGAACTTTCTCGGGTATGTTATAAGCATCCGCATCAGACGGCGGCAATTTAAAACCGCCGATATCCACACCTTCTTTCATTTGTTTGGGTGTTGGCGGCGGCATACCAGGCATTTTAAAGCCCATGCCCACAACCAGCTTCGATTTTTCTTCCAAAGTCATGGCTTTGATCACCTCTTTTACAGAGTTTTTTCCCAATTGCGGGACAACAGCCATTGATTTTGGGGCTGTGGCGACTTTCTTTGAAGCCGTTGCTGCCGTTTTATTTTGCGCGGAAACATTTATGCTAAAAATGCCAACCAGCAAAATGGTTAATAACAGGAATGAGTTTTTCTTCATTTTAAGGTTATTTGAGTTGATCTCTTATCAATACGATAAGAAATAGTTGTTAAATAATTGGTTAAATTGCTTCTATCAGACACCATTAGTGTCTATTTGACACAATGATACAAATATTTTATCACTTCCAAATATTTCAGACAGATTTATTTTAAATACAGCGGTTTATGCTTCAACACCACTCAAACTAAGGGGAGGTTTGATGTAATATTAACCCAGTTTTATCCACAATGTCCACGCCCCGCTTTGCTCATCGCTCCTGAAGAATGTGATGGATACCTTTTTTACGCCATCGGGCCTACTGATCGGTTCAGCCTTACCTTTTTTAATTATTTGTTCGGAGTTGACATCCGGGTTAAAAGATTGCCTGTACATTTTTAATAATAGCGGGTAATACCCGCTGATCTTTATTTCGCTGATCAGCGTATCGGCCGTGCCCCTATCAACATTCCTGTTTAGCAGGTCTCTTTTGATATCAATCTTTAATTGTTTTCCGCTCGTATCAGAAAATAGATAGTAAGCTTTATCAATTGACTTCGAGATCGATGTTTGCATGTTTACCGTTTTGTAAGCCGGGCCGGCAAACGAGATCACATAATTCCTGATCGACCTGATATTATCCGAATTCCATGGATTGCCGACAAGCAGGTTACTGGTTTGAGCTGAAACAACTTTAGATAAAAGGATAAGCGCAATGATGACTAATTTTTTCATTATATGGGTCTAAAAACGATTATGGGGTGGTAGATTACCCTCAATATTTAACAACAACAAAGTGTCCTAATCGTTTTATTTAATTACTTTGCACCCTTGATTTTAATCAATTCATAGTATTAAAAAATGACTTATTGTTTAGGAATTAAGGTTAAAGAGGGGCTGGTTGCCATAGCTGATACGCTGATCATTTCGGGGACGGAAACCTCGTCAAAAAAGAAAATTTTTATAGAACAGAAAGACAACTTTTCGCTTTTCATCATGACGAGCGGCTTACGGTCGGTAAGGGATAAAGCGGTGGTCTATTTCAGGGAATTACTGGAAACACAGGATTTCAATAAACTATACAAAGCAGTGAATGCCTTTGGTCAGCAGGTGAAACGGGTGGCTGAGGAAGATAAAGCATCCCTTGAAAAAGCGGGCTTCAAATTCGACCTGAACACTATTATCGGCGGCCAACTGAAAGACGATAAAGAGCAGAAGCTATTTTTATTGTATCCCGAAGGTAATTGGGTGGAACTTGGACAAGGCGCGCCTTATGTTGTGATCGGCAATTCGGGCCACGGAAAGGCGATACTTAACCGCACGCTGACTGAAAACTCGAGTATGCGGCTGGCGCTAAAAACCGGGTTCCTGTCTTTTGACTCGACCAGGGTGAGCTCCAACAATGTTGATTTCCCGATAGATGTGGTGCTGTATAAAAAGGATAGTTTCTCGATGACCGAGCAACGTTACGAGCAAAAAGACCTCGAAAATATCTCGACCCAATGGGCAGAGGAATTGAAACACGCGCTGGAAAATATATCGGAAGACTGGATGGAGACCGCCTTTGAAAAACTGCCGGTAAAAGAAAACATTTAATTAAATTAGTTGATTAGGTTGATTGAGTTAAGTAATTGATTATGTTAACTTAATAAACCAAATACAACTTGATCTAACTCAATCAACTTAGTCAAACTTAACCAATCAAAAAAAATGAAATTCAATGTATCTGCCGAAATGGGATATGAAGTTGGCTATGCAGGTACGCTGATATTAAATATTCATGCTTTACGCACACCTACCCAGGCTGTACTGGAAGAGACTTTTACCATTGAGCCGTATGTTAAGGTAGAGGAATTATTTGCCGTTAACGGCGAGAACAGGATCATCCGCTTGGAAATACCCAAAAAAGGGAAACTTCAAATTACCTATAAAGCCACAGTTGATAATAACTATGAGATAAAGGACCATACTGGGCGCGAGGAGATACTGGTAGGTAAAATGGATCCGCAAATATTGCCTTACCTGTACCCAAGCCGATATTGTCAGTCGGATAAGCTTTTCAGGCTGGCGAATAACCTGTTTGGGCATATTGCAAAGCCTTATGAAAAAGTGGTTGCTTTGACCAACTGGATCAATAAAAATGTAGAATACCGCAGCGGTTTTAGTAATGCCCAAACCTCGGCTTATGATACTGTTACCGAGCAAGCTGGTGTTTGCCGCGATTTTGCCCATTTAGGTATAGCCTTGTGCCGGGCGCTTACTATACCGGCACGTTACTTTACCGGGTACGCCTACCAGCTTAAACCGGGCGATTTCCATGCCTGTTTTGAGGCTTATATCGGTGATGAATGGATATTATTTGACGCCACCAAACTGGTACCGCTAAACGGTTTGATCAAAATAGCTACCGGCCATGATGCCGCTGATACTGCTATTGCCAATATTTTCGGCAATATATTATTTACCTCGATGCTGGTAAGCTGTCAGTTGGCCGATGATGGATTTGTACCATATTATTTGTAGAAACATCATATTTGGTGCCTGCTGCAACAATTTTGCGTCTCTACCTTTTTAAAAGATAGGCAAATCTTGTAAATTACCTGCATGGAGAAAAAATACAATATCTGGTGGGGTCCGCCGCGCAAGTTCTCCAACAAATTTGAGGAGCGCAAAATAAGCTGGCTCGAGCTGTTTTTCGACCTGGTATACGCCATTATTATCTCGCGTACAACACATTGGCTGGCGATAAATTATAAACCTGATGGCATTCTTGACTACGCATACCTGATCATCATCGTATTCTGGGGATGGTACAATGGCAGTCAGTACTATGATCTGCATGGCACGCCGGGTATCCGCACCAGGTTAATGACGCTTTGGCAAATGATGACCATCGCTGCGCTCGCGGTTACCTTATACAACCCATCCGCCAGCGCCATTGGCAATACAACCATTGCCATAGCCGCTTTACAGGCATTTATTACCTACCTATGGTGGAGCGTCGGCATTTATGATAAAGAACACCGCAAATATAACAAACCTTACACTGCCTGTTTCCTTATAGCGCTGGCGCTAATCATCTTAACCTTATTTGTGCCACAGCCTTATAAACGCATTTTATTCTGGATAACATTGGTATTGAATTACATACCGCCATTTATCGCAGCGAGGATATTGAAGGGTCACAACAGCGATTTTTCACTTTCATCCAGCATGATCGAGCGTCTTGGGCTATTTACTATCATCGTTTTTGGTGAGGCCATTTTGGGGGTTATCAACGGAATGAACCTATTTAACAACCTCAATTTCAATGTTTGGCTTTGCTTCGGGTTGGGCATATTGATCGTTTTTGCCCTTTGGTGGATATTCTTTGCGCTGATCGCCGATCGCATGGGTCAAAAAGGTCTGGTAAAAGGCACCGTAATATCCATGATCTACATTGTTACGGTGGCATCATTGGGTATGCTTGGCGCATCGTTTCCCGGACTGATGAACGACCTTAAATCCGGAATTGACGATAGTCCATCAGCTTCGCGCGTCATCTTTAGTGTCAGCATTGCTTTATTCTTGTTCAGTATCGTTTCGTTGAGCCAGTTATTAATTTATCCTGAAGAATACTACAAAAAAAGGCGCCCCATACAGCTTTTACTCATCATTGCAGGGTCTTTGCCTGTGATTTATACCCTGTTTCTACCCGTTTTATCCCTCACCATCTACCTGTTTTGTATCTTCCTGCTCATGTTTTTAATCATTGTCGTCATTACCAAGAGCTGGTTCCGGGTAGAATTGGAACATTTGCAGGACAACGATTTGTAGAGATGTAAAATATTGGTAACTATATATTTGGATGTACCAAATCTTTTACTTATCTTTGATTAACAAAGAGATAGTAAAGATATGAAAACTTCTAAAACACCTCAAAAATTCGGTTCATTTGTAGAAATGTTAACTGTGTTGCCTGACGACACCGCTTGTCGTCTTTATTTAGAAGATTTACGTTGGGATGGTAAACCCGTTTGTCCTCATTGTGGCTCAATCAATGAGAACCATTACAAGCTGAATACCAAAGGTGTTTTTAATGGCCTGTACAAGTGTAAGGATTGCCGGGAACGCTTTACTGTAACCGTAGGGACTATGTTTGAGGGTTCACACGTTCCACTTCGCAAATGGTTTATCGCCATTTATATTTTTACCACTCATAAAAAAGGTATTTCATCTTTACAGTTAGGCCGGGATTTAGGGATCACGCAAAAAAGTAGCTGGTTTATGTTATCTCGTATTCGTCAAAACTTTGGTATCGGCGAGGGTTCTGATTTACTTGGCGGTTCGGGTACAGTTGTAGAGGTAGATGAAACAGTAATTGGGGGTAAGGTTAAAAACATGAACAACAAAAAACGTAAAGCATCTTTGAACGATAAAACTATGCGCCACGATAATAAAACTGTGGTTGTTGGTATGGTAGAACGTGGCAGTAGCTTACGTTTAAAGGCTGTTAAACACGGCGATTTTGTGCCGGATATAGTAAGGGCTAACGTAGATACTGAAAGTGCTTTAATGACTGATACGGCTAATACATACGTAACCGTTGGTAAGGAATTTGCGTACCATGAAACCGTTGACCATACCAAAAAAGAGTACGGACGTGATGGTATTTATTTTACAAATACGATTGAGGGCGCATTTT
>Ga0206812_1137_pt1 | contig 13747 bp, 10 predicted proteins | sample Alteio_BWOrgCont_54_FD_152912 | JGI IMG/M metagenome (GOLD analysis project Ga0206812, IMG submission 152912) | Enriched cells from forest soil in Barre Woods Harvard Forest LTER site, Petersham, Massachusetts, United States -... | ecosystem: Environmental > Terrestrial > Soil > Temperate forest >... | reverse complement strand
AGAGTGGAACTCATAGTCTCCCGCTGGGAAAGCTTGATTCCCGACCACAAATGCGAAGGGGACTCTGACGGGGGTGGCAGCGCGGCGTGAAGTTTGGGCGAGGCCGAAACTCGGGCACAGCGACAGCATGGACAAAACAATGAGTGAAACGATTCTAGTTTTCATGAAATCCTCCTTCGGATTTTTTCTCGCGCATCCAGATCAGTGCATGAGGCATGCCACAGGATGAGGACTCGATGAGTCTCTGTAAGCAATGCCTTTGCACGGGCTTAACGACAAGATGGCGGGCTTCCGACGATGCGTGAAGTGCCAGATGCCAGCTTTCTGGCAGCCAGCTTTCTGGCGCGGGGCGAAATTCTGCTGGTTAGCGAGTCGTCTTAGCTGGTTGGGGGAGAGATTTTGAGCTTTTTCATTCGCAATTGCAGCGTGGAGCGCTTAAGACCCAGCAGGGCCGCGGCGCCTTTCGGTCCGGCGACGACCCAGTTCGAACGCTCGAGTGCGTCGAGTATTTGTTTGCGCTCCACGTCCTGTAGAACATTGCGAATCGGCTTTGCCTCTGGCGCGTCCGCACTTCGCATCCGAGGAGAATTCGCACCGCCCGATTTCAGGTCCCCGGGCGGAATTTTCAAGACCGGACCGTTCGAGACCAGCACCGCACGCTCGATGATGTTTTGCAACTCGCGGATGTTCCCCGGCCAGGAATACTGAATCAGCGCATTCATGCTCGCGGTGGCAATGGTTTCGATTTTTCTGTTGAGCCGGCGCGCGAAGAGCTGCACGAAATGGCTTACCAGCATCGGAATATCGTCGCGACGATCGCGCAGCGCGGGAATAAAAAGAGGAAAAACGTTGAGCCGGTAAAAGAGGTCGGCGCGAAACTTCTTTTCGTCGACCATGCCCCGCAGGTCGCAATTCGTGGCGGCGATCACGCGCGCATCGGTGTGGAGCGTGCGCGAATTGCCCAGCCGTTCAAACTCGCGCTCCTGCAAAACTCGAAGCAACTTCGGCTGGAGCTCGAGGGGGATTTCGCCAATCTCATCCAGAAAGATTGTTCCAGCATGGGCCAGCTCAAAGCGCCCGATGCGTTGAGCAACGGCTCCAGTAAATGCACCTTTCTCGTGTCCAAACATCTCGCTTTCCAGAAGTCCAGTGGGAATGGCCGCGCAGTTTACTTTTACGAAAGCGCGCGAACGCCGATGACTGCGCTCGTGAATGGCGCGAGCCATCAGTTCTTTTCCGGTTCCGGTCTCGCCCAGGAGTAATACGGTGGAATCGGTCGGAGCCACTGTTTCCACTTGCTGCAACACCGAAACCAGAGCCGTGCTGCTGCCTATGATGTCAGCGAAGTTCATCTCGCTGCGAATTTCCGATTCAAGGTATACCTTCTCATGCGCGAGTTCGTTCTTGAGCTTGGCAATCTGTTCATAGGCCAGCGCGTTCTCTACTCCAATCGCGACCTGCTGCGCGACTTGAGAGAGAAACGACAAATCCTGCTGATCGAACGCATTCTCTTCCCGGCTTACAACACCAAGCACGCCCAGCGGGCGATCCCGGCTGATGAGCGGCATCTCGCAGAATGAGTTCATGCCTTCCGCTGCATCTTTGGCGTACTTCGCAGCAGCGGATGTTGCATCAGGATCGAGCCGATTTAACACCCACGGCCTTCCACTCCGAAAGGTTTCGCCGAAGCTGGTGCCTTCGATGGGAATCAAAATCGCTTCCGTGAATGAGGGTTTTCCATCCGGAAAGTCCAGAGCATGCTTGCGTAAATGCAATCCGTCGGGCTCGGCGAGCACGATCACGGCTCCATCACACTGCATGACCCGGCGCACACTCACCGAGATTGCCTCCAACAGCGGTTTCAGCTCCAGATTCGAAACGATGCTGTTATTCAGGTCGAGCAATAATTGCAAACGCTGGTTTCGCTTCTCGAGTTCGCCTTGCGCGCTCTGCAGCGCCTGCACGTGCAGAGCATCATCGATCGCGAGTGCGATCTGGTCGGAAACAAGACCGAGAAAACGCAGGTCCTCGTCGGAGTAGGCGTTAAGGCGCTCGCTGCCCACTGCTATGGTTCCCAATCGACGATGCGCAGTGGTCAAGGGAAAGGTGCAGTGCGAGAGAATACGATTGCTCTTGAGCATTTCCTGAATGTTGGGAAATCGGGCCTCCTTACTCATGTCAGGGATGATAAGTGCTTCCTGCTTCTCAAAAACCCAACCAACCGCAGTTCCTTCGGGCGCGAACTCCGTGATCCGCGGCGGCTCGGAAGAGACGCCGACGCGCAGGCGCATCAGGTGATGTTCGGTGTCATACAGAAACAGGCGCAGAAAAACGAAATCGATGAACGGACGCAAATCATCCGCCAGGTTGCGGAAGAGTTCGTTAATGTCGCGATGCGCCCCTATTGTGCGCGAAACACGGTGAAGAGTTTCGTAGCCAGCGTTCGATAGAGGCTCGCCTTGACCGGTCTGTAATGCAAAACTCATTTCCGAGGGACAATTGACCTTGCCTCAGATTACGCGATAAAGGCGCTGTCTGTTAAATCGGAGCTCTCGGTCAATCATCATAAACCTGGTCGAAGACCGACGGTGACTGCGCGGATTGCCGATTACATACAATTCTCAATCACGTGCATGGCGCTTCGCGGCCAAAAGGCCGCGGGACGGTAATCCTGTTGGGCTGTCCCTGCTTCTCTGAGGCGGCAAACTTCGCTTTGAGGTCCCTTAGATACGCTTGATAATTCAGAGCCCGCCTTGCGTTCAATCTCCCAATCAAATTTATCTTGCTTTTATGCGACCGATTCGGTTGCCGATGTCATCTGATCGGCTAAGAGTAGATCAAAGTCGAAGAGAATTGGGAATGGCTCTGTCACGACGCAAATCGCGGTGTAGCGTAGCTTGCGAGGTTTGCCGCGAAAAAACATTCACGAACCTAGTCGCCGGTCGCGCAGTCACCAACCGGATAGAATAAATAGAATAATCGGACGTGCGCCGCCGCATTAATAAAGCCTGATCGTATGGGATCTCAAGTAACGTGACATAGGGCAGCGACTGTCGCGCCAACGACCCATGTAGAAGGGAGCAAACCATGAAAACGCTGGATAGTTCGAACGTAATCCAAGGGGACGAGCAGTGTAGAGATGGACACTATCGCGCCAAATCAGATCTAGGCTTGGAGACTGCCATCGAAGCTGGCGCGGCTTCCGCAGTGAATCTTGATCCGAACGACTCGACTTCGGTGCAAGCGCAAAACCCAACCGATTTGGGCGAGCTCAGAGTGGGGCATGCTTCCGAAGAGGCTGCCGGCATTCCTGCCATCTGGAACACCATGCTCTACGGCATTGGGGAAATGGGTCCGATCCGATCGTCCGAAGCATTCCTGAAGATCAATCAGGTAACCGGCTTCGACTGCCAGAGCTGCGCATGGCCGAGTCCCGATAAGAAGCGGAAGATTTTTGAGTTTTGCGAGAACGGCGCCAAGGCTCTGTCCGACGAGTCAACAAAGAAGCGCATCGGGCCGGAGTTCTTCGCTCAGTACTCAATTGCGGATCTCGCGGCGAAATCCGATTACTGGCTCAACCAGCAGGGGCGTCTGACTTCGCCGATGGTACGGCAAGCGGGCGCAATGCACTATCAACCGATCACCTGGCCTGAGGCCTTCAAGATGATCGCGGACGAGCTGAATGGTCTGGATTCGCCTGATCAAGCCAGCTTCTACACCTCAGGTAAGACTACCAACGAACCAGCCTTTCTTCTGCAGTTGTTTGCGCGGCAGTTCGGAACTAACAATCTTCCCGATTGCTCGAACATGTGCCACGAGTCGTCGGGAGTGGCGATGGTAGAAACGCTCGGCATCGGCAAGGGTGCAGCCACGCTGGAAGATATGGAGAACAGCGAGCTGATTTTCATCTTCGGGAACAACCCAGGCACAAACCATCCGCGCATGTTGACTTCGCTACAGAAAGCCAAAGACCACGGGGCCAAGATCATCGTGGTTAACCCTCTGCCTGAAGTCAGCATGATGAGGGTAATTAATCCCAATCCCCAGGATTATTCAAACCCTTTGCAACTGCCCTTTGCGCTGCTTGGTAAAGGCCAGGCCCTCGCCGATCTGTATCTCCCGGTGCGCGTGAACGGAGATGTAGCCGCAATCAAAGGCATTCTGAAAGACCTGTTCGAGCGAGAACGAGCGGGACAGCCCTCGGCGATTGACCATGAGTTTATTCAAACCTTCACCGAAGGTTTCGAAGCGCTGCTGGCTGACGTCGAAGCTACGAGCTGGGAAGAGATTGAAGAAAACAGCGGGCTGACTCGAAATCAACTGCGCGTCGCCGCCAATATGTACGCGGCCTCGAAGAAGACCATATGCGCGTGGTGCTTAGGCATGACTCAACATCGCAACGGCGTCGACAATGTTTCGATGATCGTGAATCTTCTTCTTGTTGGAGGAAATATCGGGCGTCCCGGTGCGGGCACCGTCTGCGTCCGCGGACACTCGAATGTTCAAGGCGACCGCACCATGGGTGTGTGGGAGCGCCCACCAAAGGCATTTCTGGAAGCTTTTGGGAAAGAGTTCAACTTTGCGCCACCGCAGAAATGGGGGTATGACACCGTCGAGACTCTGCGCGCGATGTTTGACGGAAGGGTCAAGGTGTTTTTTGCGGTCAGCGGCAATTTCCTTTCGAATGTGCCGGACACCGTCTATAGCGCGCATGCGATGCAGCGTTGCAAGCTTACCGCTCACGTTTCAACCAAGCTAAATCGCTCTCACCTGATCACCGGGGAGCGGGCTTTAATCTTGCCTTGTCTGGGGCGGAGCGAGGAAGACGTACAAGCAACTGGCAAGCAGTTCCTCACGGTCGAAGATTCAATGGGCATCATCGATCGCTCTCAGGGCTTCTTTCGGCCCGCTTCGCAGGAGCTGTTAAGCGATGTGGCAATTATTGCGAATCTGGCGCACGCCACTTTGGGGACTCGAACCAGCACGAATTGGCTGGGCCTTGCGGCGGATTACAACTTGATTCGAGATGCGATTTCCAGGGTGATTCCAGGATTCGAAAACTTCAATGCGCGACTTGCTCAGGAGAAATTCTTTTATCTGCCCAATGGAGCGAAGCATCGCATATTCAAAACGAGTTCAGGGAAGGCGAAGTTAAGCGTTTGCCCGATCCCCAAGCATGAACTGAAACCCGACGAGTTCCTTTTGACAACCATTCGCAGCCACGATCAATTCAACTCCACGGTCTACGGACTTAACGATCGCTATCGTGGCGTTTTTGGTGGCCGCCGGGTGCTCTTCCTGAACCCGCTCGATATGAAGACAAGTAATCTCCAAGCCGGTCAGATTGTGGATATTTACAGTCACTTTGAGGGGGAAGTGCGCAAGGCACCGCGCTTTGCCATCGTTCCATATGCGATCGCCCGCCGCAGCGCGGCCGCCTACTATCCCGAGACCAATGTTTTGATCCCGATCCGCAGCGTCGCCGCCAAGAGCAATCAGCCCGCCTCTAAATCCGTTCGCATTACGCTGACTCCGGCGGAAGGCGAAGAGGCGCTGCAGTTTTCGAAAGCAGATATTGCTCACAACCTGGATCGCGCAGTGCCGCGTGTTTCTTGACGTACAGTTCTCACGGCACGCTGAAGAAGAACGTCGGTTTTACCTATCGCTTCTGAAGAGCGAGAACACCCTGGTGGGGAATAACGTCTTCGGCTTGCCCGAAGAAGAACATTCTCTCTACGTTAAACCGCAAAAAACTTTGCCGCACCAGCAAAAAGGCTCATCAGTATGAACATCGATGGAAGGTAAATAATCGATGCCAGAAGCAGCCGACGCGCGGTTACGCTGGATTTGTGCAGAACGAATTGGGATCCGTAATATAAAAATCCCAAACTGAGGAGTAAAGCTCCCACACAGTAAAGAAAGCTTGGTTGCTGCGCCGAGATAGGCAAAAGAGTCAACGGGATCAGAGCTAGAAGCGGCAAGACAGTCTGTAGCGTGACAAAACGAGCGCGCTCCTGACCATGCGGCAAGACAAAGTAGCCAGCGCGATCGTAGTCTTCGCGATACATCCATGCGATCGCCATGAAATGTGGGAACTGCCACAGGAAGAGGATGGCATAGAGAAGCCATGCTCCCTCGCTTAATTTGCCCGATGCTGCCGCCCATCCGATCAGCGGCGGTGCAGCCCCGGGGAAAGCTCCAACCACAATACAAAGAGGCGTCATTCGTTTAAGCGGAGTGTAGAGAAACAGGTAAGACAATAGCGTAAGAACCGCCAGCAGACTCGCAAGTGCATTGACGGTCACTGCCAGATAAATACTGCCCATCGCCGATAAAGTGACCCCGAACCAAAGAACCGCAGACGGTGTCAGGCGGCCGGCTGCGAGCGGACGGCGGGCAGTCCGGCGCATCTTCGAGTCGTAGCATCGCTCGATGTACTGGTTCAATGTGCCCGTGCCACTGGCGACCAGCAGCGTACCCAATAGCGTGTTGATCAGCAGCAAGAACGGAAAATGTTCTGACTGCGTCGCGTGACCTAAGTAGAATCCGGTGCCGGTTGCAAGTCCGATCAGGAAATTGACTTCCGGTTTGGTGAGTGCCAAATAATCGGACAATATGCCGGTCCCGCTAGCGGTGGAAGTTCGCCCTTCAACGGTAGGCGAAGTACCAGCAATGAAGATGGGTTCGGTTGCCACGTTTAGCGCGCCTCCGCCTTCATTGGACACCGAGGTGGACGATGCGGAAGGCGTCGGGGAAGAAGATGCACATGAGGCAGAGGCAGGCGCAGACGGCGGTCATCATGACCCACTTCATGGCGGGGATCTCATATTTCAAGTGCATGAAGTATCCGATGATCAGAGCGGACTTGATGATGGAAAGAATCATGAGCGCTTCCAGCATATGCAGCGGCTCGAAGACCCGTTTATAGGCCAGGACCACCTCGACCGCGGTGAGCAGCAGCAGTACGCCCCAGACCCAGAAGTATTGTCCCTTGCTTTCCTCGTCGTGCGTTGCGGCGGCGGTGTGCATTCGTTCTCTCCCGTTAAACTCTTCGTGCGACTCGCGAGATTCCTTCGACTTCGCTCAGGACAGGCTCTTCGGGACTCTCGCCCCTCAGGATGACGTCAAAACTTGTTTCCGATCACACCCGCGTGGACATCAGATAGACCAGCGGGAAGATGAACATCCAGACCAGATCGACGAAGTGCCAGTACAGTCCGGCGATTTCGACATCGGGTGCGTCGTAATCTTTGGGCTTCAGAAACAGGATCATGGCAGACACAATAAATCCAACGAGCAGCACGTGAATGCCGTAGTGAAAAACGCTATCGGCCGGAATCAGCCACCAGCCCAGGCCCCAGAGGGCCAGAAGAATCGGCAAAAATGCTTTGCGCAGTGAAACCACGCCCAGATAAATGACACCGATGGTGACATGCAGCATGTGCATGCCGGTCAGGGTGAAGAACGTCCCTCCAAACTGCGGCACCGCCGACCAGGGGTTGGCGCCGGGAAGCATGCCTTCTTCAATCAGGTGGCCCCACTCTCTGCCGTGCAGCAGGATGAAGGCCGTGCCGAAGAGCATGGTGAGCAGAATCCAGTTGCGCGTCCAGCTGCGGTCGTTGCGCCGCGCCGCCATCACCGCCAGCACCATGGTCAGCGAACTGGAGAGCAGGCATCCCGTCATGATGGTGGCGTTGGTGATGCTGTCTTTGCCGAAGGGCGTGGGCCAGTCGGGATTCGAAATGCGTCCGTAGCTGTAGGCGAACAGCAGCGCGCCGAAGGTCAGCGTGTCGGAGAGCAGGAACAGCCACATCCCGATTTTCTTGGAGTAGGTGCCAAACAGCGACGGCTCGAAAACTTCCAGCCCTCCGTGTTGCACCGCGACTTCAGACATGTTTTTGGTCTCCTTCAGTATTTACCGCATGAACCACAACAGCCCGAAGATGTACAGCCACAGCAAAAACATGAAATGCCAATACCAGGCGGTGACGTCGACTACGATGCCGCGCTCCTCGACCGGCTTGTGCAAGAGCGATACCGCGACCGCGTAGAGCAGCACCAGCATGCCTCCCGCCAGATGCACGGCGTGCGTGGCGGTCAGCAAGTACACGAACGAACTGCTGGCGCTCGTGGCCAGATAGAAGCCGCGATCCGCGAGCTCGCGCCACGCCATCCACTGCCCGGTCAGGAATCCCCCGCCGAGTAGCACGGTGAGAGCCAGCCAGGGAAAACTTTTGCCCTCGCCCAGCGAAACTCCCGGGATCGAACCCACCGATGCCAGTGCCGCCTGCCGCGCAATCTGCCGCCGGGCCAGTTCCACCGTGATGCTGCTGGCCATCAACAGCAATGTATTGATCAGCAGCAGCGTGACGGGAAGATCGACCGGAATCCAATCGCGAACATACGTGTTGGTACGTTCGTCAATGGTGGGCAACCCCCGGCGCACTACGTAGGCGCTGGTCAGCGAAACAAAAATCATGGTGACCGAAGTCAGCCCGATGGCCAGTCCCAGCCGAACCCGCCGCAGGCGCGCCCCGTAGTCGGGCAAACCGTCGCCGCGCCCATCGCCCCCGCCGCTGAAGGCAGGCGGACGCCCACTCCCGCCACCCTGGCCGGTTTTCGGGACATCGATCGATACTGGAGGACTGAAGGTCGCCATGTGCGTCCGCGATCTTACCTAGTGGGATGCCACCGTCGCCGGATCGGTCTGCATAATGTAATCCCGCGGCGCGCCCGGCACGTTGTATTCATACGGCCCGTGATTCACCACCGGCGTATGTCCGCCAAAATTATCGTGCGGCGGCGGCGTCGTCGTCGTCCACTCCAGCGTCGTCGCTTCCCACGGATTGTCGCTCGCCTTCTCCCCCCAGAACATGCTGTGGATCAAGTTGAATAAAAAGATGAACTGCCCCAGCACCGTAATAATCGCCGCATAGGTGATGAAGCGATTCAGCGGCAGCAGGTGCTGCAGATAGGCCAACTCCGTGAACTGCGAGTAGCGTCGCGGCTGCGCCGCCATGCCCAGATAATGCATCGGCATGAAAATGCAATACGCCCCCACCAGCGTGATTACGAAATGAATATGGCCCCAGGTCTCATTCATCATGCGGCCAAACATCTTGGGAAACCAGTAATAGGTTCCCGCGAACATGCCGAAGATCGCCGCCACGCCCATGATCAGATGGAAGTGGGCGACGACAAACGCGGTGTCATGCAACTGAATATCCAGCACCGGCTGCGCCAGGAATGGCCCGCTCAATCCGCCCGACACGAACAACGAAACGAAGCCGATGGCAAAGAGCATCGGTGTCTGGAAGCGTACGTGGCCGCCGTAAATCGTTCCCAGCCAGTTGAACGTTTTGATCGCCGACGGCACCCCGATCGCCATGGTCATCAGCGAAAAAGAAAACGCCGTGTACGGGCTCATCCCGCTCATGAACATGTGATGGCCCCACACCATGAAGCCCAACAGGCCAATCGCCATGAGCGCGTACACCATCGCTTTGTAACCGAAAATCGGTTTGCGCGAGAAGGTCGAAAGCAGCTGCGAAGCCACGCCCATGCCCGGCAGAATCGCGATGTAAACCTCGGGATGTCCGAAGAACCAGAACAGATGCTGCCACAACAAGGGTGAACCACCCTTATGCGCCATCACCTGCCCGTTCACCACCACCAGCGGAACGTAAAAGCTGGTTCCGAGATTGCGATCCAGCAGCAGCAGAATGCCCGCCGAAAGCAGCACGCCGAACGCCAGCAGCCCCAGAATCGCCGTGATGAACCACGACCACACCGTCAGCGGCAGGCGCATCATGGTCATGCCCTTGGCCCGCAGGTCCAGCGTTGTGGTGATAAAGTTCAGCGCTCCCATCAACGAGGCAATGCAGAACAGCGCAATGCTCGTGATCCATAAATCCGCGCCCATCTGTTCGCCCGGTCCGGAATTGGTAAGCGCGCTCAGCGGAGCGTAACCCGTCCAGCCGTGCAGCGGAGCGCCTCCGGCCACGAAGAACGCCGCCAGCAGGGTGACGAAGGCCACGAAGGTCGTCCAGAACGAAAGCATATTCAAGACTGGAAACGCCATATCCGGCGCGCCAATCTGAATCGGCAGAAAATAATTCCCGAAGCCGCTTTGCGGCGCCGTGGTCAGCACGAAGAACACCATAATCGTGCCGTGCATGGTCAGCAGCTGCAGATAAGTTTCCGGCGCGATCGTCCCGATCACCGGCAGCACCGCCGTCGGCCACACCATGTGAATACGCATCAGTACCGACAAAAACATGCCGACAAACACCGCCACCAGCGCCAGAAAGTAATACTGCAGCCCGATCACTTTATGATCCAGACTGAAAATATACTTGCGGATAAAGCCCTGCGGTCCCGCGTGCGAATGGATCGTTGCGCTCGTCGCCATGGTTATTTCTCTGCCTCCCGTGCCGCCACCCACTTGTCAAAATCTTCCTGACTCACCACGTGCACCATGCCGTGCATCTTGTAATGCCCCAGCCCGCACAGTTCGGCACAGGCAATCTCGTAGTCGCCAATCTCCGTGGGCGTGAAGTGCATATGAATATCCAGCCCCGGCACCGCATCCTGCTTGAAGCGCATCTGCGGAATAAAGAAGCTGTGGATCACGTCGATCGCCCGCAGCCGCAGATCCACTTCCCGGTTCACCGGAATATACATCGTGCCCGTCACTACATCGTCCTTGGATGCGGGATCGCTCGGATCGAGCCCCACCGCCGCTTCGTTGCCCGACGAAGGATCGATCAGCTTGGCATCGGTGCGCCCAAACTTTCCATCCGGCCCGGGATAGCGGAAGTACCACGCGAACTGCATGCCCGTCACCTCCACCGGAATCGAATCCGCGGCCGCCGGCGCAAAACGCTCCGACGCCCAGATCGGACTGCCCATCAGGTTCAGCCCAATAAAAAGAATGGCGGTCAACACCGTCCACGTCACTTCCATCTTGGTGTTGCCGTGCGAGTACGCCACTTTGCCCGCGCCGGGACGGTCGCGATACTGCCAGACAAACAGACCCAGGGCGCCTTGCGCGGCCACGAAAACGACGCCCATGATCACATACGTGAGCGCGAACTGATGGTCAATCCACGGCGTCGACGCCGACACGCCATGCGGTAGCCACCAGGTTTGGGCCACGAAAAAGTAGGTGCTGACAAACGTGATCAACCAGATTATTGCTAGCAGGGCGAGGCCCATCTACCAGACCTCCTCACAGGGTTTGTGTTTCCTCATAGCTCTTCATAAAAGCTCACTCAAAAACACCAAGCTGCGTTAGGCCCCGAAGTTTATCACAGCCCTGCGCACAGAACGCAACCTCATTCTTTAAAAAAATATTTAGCATGGTTCGCTTTGCTCCTCCTTTAGATTTCTTGACACAGCTTTACGTTGGCTGAACTTTTCTGCGGATCCGTCAATCATGGGCATTGCTTGCCGGTGTGCCTTGCGCACCTCGGCGCACCATGTATCACGGTCACGCTGGGATATACTTGCTGGACTTTCATCGGTTGCAAATTGAGGGATTCCGCGGAATGGCCGTTGCAGTTCGCACTGACGACTTGCGCAAAGTTTATAGCTCTTCCCCGCCGCTGCGCGCTATTGGTGGCTCCCTAGGCCGTCCTGATGCGAAGGGTGGGAATCAACCGGGCGCGAGAATTCCGGCCCTCGATGGACTTTCCCTCGAGGTTCTTCCGGGAGAGATCTTCGGCCTTCTTGGTCCAAACGGCGCCGGCAAATCCACAACGATCGGAATCCTGACCACGCGCGTGCGGCCAACGTCAGGCCAGGCGTGGATCGGCGGCTACGACGTGTGGAAGGAGCAAGCCCAAGTCAAACGTCTGATCGGAGTCGTTCCCCAGCGTCCGAATCTGGATTTTTCTTTGACCGCCCGTGAGATTCTCGTTTTTCACGCCGCCTACTTCGGAATTGGATCCAAGCAAAGAAATGAACGCGCTGACCTGCTGCTCGAGAAGTTTCAGCTCACTGAGCGAGGCAGTCAGATGGTGCGTGGCTTTTCCGGAGGCATGATGCAGCGGCTCTCTATCGCCCGCGCGATGATGCACGATCCGCAAGTGCTTTTTCTGGATGAGCCCAGCACCGGTCTGGACCCGCAAACCCGGATTCTGTTGTGGGGGATCATTCGCGAATATCACCAGGCGGGGAAAACCTTGGTGCTCACCACCCACAATATGGATGAGGCTGACGCGCTGTGCCAACGCCTGGCCATTGTTGACCACGGACGCGTCATTGCGTTGGGCACGCCGAAAGAATTGAAGGCATCGATTCCCGGCGGATTCTTGTTGCGCCTTCGTTTTGGCAATCAGACGCCGGATCTGCTGGCGCGTTTGCAGTCACTAGCGGGCGTCCGCGAGGTACGGGCTGCGGACAGCACGGGCGCCGACGTCTACGCGGATCGCGGCGGTTCCCTTATTCCGGAAATCGCAAGCCTGGCTGCTAATGCAGGCGCTGAATTGTCGGATGTTCACATTTCTGAACCAAGTCTGGAGAACCTGTTCCTGCACCATACCGGAAGGAGCTTGCGCGATTGAACTGGAAAACCTTTGGCGCGATGCTGGCGCGCGACGCTCACGTAGCGCGGCGTAACGCGATTCAGCTATTTCTGCAGACTTTCCTGCAGCCCTTGCTCTTCGTGTTTATCTTCGGCCGGGTGATGGTGGGCAGCGGTTACATGCCCGCAGCCTACAAAAGCCTTCTGCTCCCCGGCATCATCGCCATCAGCATGGCGTTCACGGGAATTTGGGCGGTGGCGATGCCGCTTATTGCCGAGTTCCAGTGGACCCGTGAAATCGAAGACCGCCTGCTCGCCCCGATCGGTGTGGCCTGGGTCGCGATCGAGAAAGTGATCTCGGGAGTTTTGCAAGCCCTGGCTGCCGGACTCATCGTGATTCCGCTGGCGTGGCTCGTGCTTCGACCCGGAGTTGAAATCAGCATCAGCGCGCCACTCAGCTTCGCTGCAATCATTCTTCTGGTAGCGATCTTCTCAGCCTGTGGAGGGCTGGCGCTGGGATGCACGATCGATCAGCAACATATCGGACTGATGTTCGGTATGGTGATAACGCCAATGATCTTTTTTGGTTGTGCCTACTATCCGTGGAGTGCGCTGAAGACTTTCCCGATCCTGCAAAAAGCTGTACTGATCAATCCACTGGTGTACGCAAGCGAAGGACTTCGCGCCACTTTGGTTCCGCAGTTTCCGCATTTACCGATAACCGCTGTGATCATTGCGTTGCTCTTCTTTGATGTTCTGCTGCTGGTGGTCGGACTGCGGCAGTTCGAGAAGAAGGCGGTGAGTTAACTCATATCTTATGGTTCAAAGTTTGTCTTCAGGATGCCCATCGTCTCACTCGGCATCAATGTTCTCGGGAACCTTAGAAGAACGCCCAGCCTGTTGAGAGGCGAGGTCGAGCGATTGCGTCGGTGACGAAGTAGCGTCGCCCTGATCTTCGCAGAATCGGGAGAGCTCCTCGGCGACTAACGTTGGAGTAAGCCCATGCTCCAACACCCAGCATTCCCGGTCGACCAGCGCATTGACGGTCTCCAACTGCGGAGCCCGCAGCTGAGAAATGCACCTCGGCAAAGTCTCAAGCTCTGAAGCAAAACGAGAAAAAGCTTCTTTCGAACTGATCCGCCTGAAGACCGCGCGAGCTTCCGCGGTTCTCTCGATGAAGATCAGCCATTGAGGCTCACAACATAAGGATCGATCGACGCC
>Ga0206812_1127_pt1 | contig 13789 bp, 15 predicted proteins | sample Alteio_BWOrgCont_54_FD_152912 | JGI IMG/M metagenome (GOLD analysis project Ga0206812, IMG submission 152912) | Enriched cells from forest soil in Barre Woods Harvard Forest LTER site, Petersham, Massachusetts, United States -... | ecosystem: Environmental > Terrestrial > Soil > Temperate forest >... | reverse complement strand
TCATCGACTCAGTTCCTGCCACTCCACAGGACTGAATCAGTGAACTCCCGCCCTTTCAACTGGCGTGTTTTTCAACGGAATCGGCCAGAAGCAGACATTCGGCGCCGGGCCTGTGTTTTGCCGAAAATACGGCTTTGATTCGCGTCGAACCTAACAATTGGGAACGAATGTTAGTCCGCCAGAGCTAAACCTGCCGCCGAAGGACAAGACCGTGGCGCTGCTCGATGTCGCCGACACGATCCTTCTTGCCGACGCTAAGGCAACAGCGCCACGTTAAGCCAATTTGTACCGTTGGACCACAAGAGCGTGGCGGGCGGCTGAAGTTGAGCCGAAAGTGTTTGAGCGGCGACGTTTACGTATTGGTTGTTGTCGGCTGGAAAGTTTACGACGATGTGAGATCGATCAAGAATCGTGCCGGTGGCTGGTGAACGATGGTAAATCGACATATCAATGGAAAGGTAGTTCGCATTCACGGTAATAACCGGCCCTTCCACCCCCTCGACTGCATATGTACCGGCTAAATTAAAAACGGGCGAGATCAATGCTGTGGACAAAAGCGTTAAGTACATTCTCGTGATACTCGGGTAGACAATGGCTCCGGATGGCTTTTCAGCTTGTCTGTTGGGAAACCCCACCACGTTGATTGGAACGTAGTCGGTAGCCACGTCCACTTGTCTGTTGGTATTCATAGCGGTAAGGGCTACCGACAGCATCTGATTTTGGCTTCCCTCCGCCACATAGAACCACTGGCTAGTAAAGCTTCCCTGTATATCTGTGAGATTGATATAAACCACCGGGGTAGAAGTTTCGGTGCCGTCTGCTGCGGGTCCGGCCTCGTTTACGATGCAAGAATACCACGGCATGTCCTAGCTCCCTTCGTTTCTCTAGTTATTAACATCCTTGTTCAGAGCTCTAGTGCGCTCTCCTCGACGGACGGCTTAGTTCGATAACTAGGTATTCAGTAACAACGGCAATATGGCGTCCGGCCCGCCCTGCAGGGCGTACTTCAGCGCAAGGCCGTTCACGACGCCAAGACCGGTGCACGCATCCCATCCGGGCCCCGAGAAATAGCCCGGCGAGCCAGACCAGGAATTGCTTTGGCCATCGGCGATGTCGCGAAACACATAATTAGGCCCCGCATATAGGGTCGGATTGAGATAGCCGATCGACTCGCCGAGACCTGCATTCAGCAACGCGACAAGCGCAGCATAGAGAGGAGTTGATACGCTGGTACCTCCGATAGCTTTAGTGGTTGGGCCGCCGTTTACATAGATAACGTATCCGCTGTCACCATCAGCGTTTCCAGCAATGTCCGGAACACCACGCCCATTATGACCGTCGTTGACTGATCCCGGGATACGGGCAAAGCTTTGCCAAGGTGGCAGAGGAAAAACGTCGCTGATGCCCCCGCCCGTAGCGCCCGCGCCGACAAAATCCGGAGTGTTTTTCCAAATAAACTCGGTAAAGTTTGATCCCGATACGTTGGAGATTGATGTGCCGCCGACAGCCGTCACATACGGGTCGGAAGCAGGGTATTCCACATGAGCCTTTCCATCTTTTTGCTTCGCTTGGGATCCCTGGTCTCCCGAGGATGCCAAAACGGTCACCCCTAGAAGGGCAGCTTCTTGGAAAGCTACACTGACGGATTGGATATTGGCCTTCGTCCAATCGAGCGAACCGGCTTGTTCTAGCTCTGCGAGTCCGTAACTGATGGAGATGACGGAAGGCGTGTGAGCCGCGTCGTGAATTGCGTAGGTGACACTATCAAACCAGCCGTTCTCGTTGTTCGGCGCATTGTAAAGTACGAGTCTGGCTCCCGGCGCCGCCGAACCGGCCACAGCTATATCCAGAGTCGGCTCCTGATTGAAGGTACCAGTATTCTGCTGGTTATCGATGCTGACCAAAACGATCGAGGGAGCCGGCATGCCGAGACTATCGAAGTACAATTGAACGTCCTTCTCCAGGAAACCTCCTTCAAACGCGAGGATCCCGATTGTCTGCCCGGTGGCTGGCCACGTTGGGAAGTTATAAAGTTGAGCGACTTGCGGCGGCGTCATGAACATCGTGCCGTTCGTGCTAACTGCATCCGCCGTACGCCTGCTCATCGTGATGTGAGGCTTGACCATCTTCCGGTTGTCGAGCCCAAATACGCCTTCCACGATGTCTATTATCGTGACAGGCAGGTAGAGCGGGCCTTCGCGCCCGCGGTATTTCTCATCAGGGGTCTCATAGGTTCCGAGATCGACAGCGAAGGCTTTGTTCATTTGCGCGACTGTACCGTTGAGAATGATCGTTCTGCGCGGAATGCTGGATTCGACGACCGAAAGGCCGTTCGCCGCGGCAAAAGTAGCGATTTTCGCCAAATCATCTTCAGACGCCCCGTAGCGGACAGCGAACTCTTCTCGAGAGAGATGAGGCTTGCCGCGGCGTGGAGTTGCTGTTGCAAAAGCCAAATCGGGAAGCGCAGGCGCATCGGATCGACGCCGGACGTGGACGCTCACGGAGAGGATTTCGTTTGGATTAGCTGAGCCGGTTCGTTTCGCCCCCGCGCGCAACGTGCGCTCAGACGCTTTCAGTTGGCGATAATCTGCAGGGATTTGCGCCACTCTATCCTCCTTACTATGGGACGCCGCGCGGGAACCCATCTGCTTGTGAGGAAGAGCCACAAGTGATGCTCGACAGCACGCGCCGTTCGAAAAAAGGAATATCACATATTTTAATCGAGAATTGTGCCGTTAGTCACACCCAAGCGAACCGCTGCTATGTCCGCTTCTCTAATCGGCCGTTTGGGGTCAAGCACTTTCAGACTATCCGCCGCTGCGGTATCGATGTCGCTCACGGGCTCGTGCTTCTCTTCGGAATCGGCACTAGGGCCCTTCCATCATGGGATTCGAGGACGAAGTGGAGCGATCTTAGGGGCGGCCTTACCGTCTGATGAACGGTGGTCCAAGCGGACATGCGATCTCACCTCATCCATCGTCCCGCGAGGGACATCATTCCACCGCTCGGTGGAGCTCGAGTTTCCTCCTATCGCATTTGATCCTGCACGACTCTCAGGCCGTTGCGACTTCCCGGGTCCAGCGGAACTCGGTGCCGTCAACCCAGATGCGGTGCATGATCCCATCTTTGGGTCATTTTCGACTGGGACGAGGCCAGCGGCAGGTCCCAACCATGTCGGCTGTGCCCCTGAAAGCGACCTAATTGCTGCGTCGCCGCGAAATGACGCGACGGGCCAGTAAGAGACATCATCCGTCTTAAACGGTTTAAAACCTCATTCCCGGTGGAAGGTTTGGTTTGAAACGACGTGGAAGATGCGGCTATGCCACAGCGAACTTGGAGGGTACAACGTCACTATGACCTCATACCAAACCAACTTCCAGAAAGACACACGGACGCAATTCGAGCAAATTGTCCTGGTGCTCCAGGGAGGTGGCGCGCTCGGCTCCTACCAGGCCGGGGTATATCAGGCCCTGGCCGAGGCGCATCTTCATCCTGATTGGGTCGCGGGAATCTCAATCGGCGCGATCAATTCAGCAATCATCGCTGGCAATGCCCCTGACAAGCGTGTGGATCGACTTCGCGAATTCTGGGAGACCGTCAGCGAGGCGCCTTTAGGTATCCCATATTTCAAATCCATCGAGCTTCAAAATACGTTTGTTCATCACCTTGTCAATCAAGGGAGAGCCGTGAATATCCTCCTGTTTGGCGCTCCGAGTTTTTTTACTCCGCGCATGCCACCGGTAGCGATGTGGCCCGCGGACGCACCGGACAAGGCCAGCTACTATGATACCGCGCCCCTGAAGCCTACCCTCGAACGTTTGGTGGATTTCGACCGGATCAATGCCGGTCACATGCGCTTCAGTGTGGGCGCCGTAAACGTTGGTACTGGGAATTTTTCTTATTTCGACACCACTACCGATCGCATAAGGCCCGAGCATGTCATGGCCAGCGGTTCGCTGCCTCCCGGCTTCCCGGCCACCGAAGTTGACGGGGAGTATTACTGGGACGGTGGACTTGTTTCCAACACTCCATTGCAATGGGTGCTCGACAGCCAACCGCGAAAAGACACGCTCGCGTTCCAAATCGAACTTTGGAGCGCCCGCGGGGCGTTGCCACGTGATCTGACTGAGGTGGAGGTGCGCTACAAGGACATCGTGTATTCAAGCCGAACCCGCGCAGCAACGGATCAACACAAGCGGATACAGAAGCTTCGTATCGCAATCGCCAATCTCCTGAAGGAGATTCCGGATGAATTTCGGAACAGTGAGCATGCAAAAATACTGCAGCAGGAAGCTGACGAAAAGGTATGTAATATTGTCCAGCTCATCTATCGTGCCCGAAGCTACGAGGGAATCGCCAAGGATTTTCTCTTTTCCAGACAAATGATGGAAGAGCACTGGCAGAGCGGCTACGACGATGCCCGCCGCACGCTGGCGGAACCGGAAGTGATGCGCCGTCCGGAGCCGATCGAAGGCGTTCGAATTTTCGATGTTTGCAAAGATGTTTCGGATAGCGTCGATTCAGAACCTTGACGTTCGTCAGGGCGTGGCATCGACCGTGTGGCGGAGCCGCGGTGAGAAAATCTGCCGAACACCCATAATGCGTGTGCGCTTGCTTTCGGAGTGGCGATTGCGCCGGATTTGCTCGGGATCTGATCTAGCTGAACTACAAAATGCTGATTGCATCCAAAGATGCAGCGGTGAGGGTAGGAAGGATTAACCGATGAGATTTTGGCTTCGCGCTCTCGTGGGCGCAATAATCGTCGTCGGCATTGCCATAGCCGGTCTGTCTTATGCTTACTGGGACCAAACGGTTCTGATTGGGTCGATGGCGCTAAATTATATGCGCTATTGGTCCGCTCCCGCCGGAACCATTGAAACGGAAGTCGCCCAGACCGCGGCGGCGGCGCAGCCAGCCCCGACGGCTTCGGCATCGCCGCAGGTTGCTCCTAGCGGAATTGTGGGAGACTGGCCAAGCTACAACAAGACTCTCACGTCGAACCGCTTCTCGGAGTTAAGTCAGATCAACAGGACAAACGCCGGGAAGCTCAAAGTTCTCTGCACTTATGATACCGGGCAATATACCGGCTTCAATTCCGGGCTGTTGGAGGTGGGCGGCGCGCTGATCTTCGTGACTGCGTTTGACATCTTCTCCATCGATGCTTCGACGTGCCGCGAAAACTGGCGCACCCATGAGGATTACGTTCCCGCCACGCCCCAGGAGGTCAATCGCGGTGCGGCATATCTGGATGGAATGCTTTTCCGCGGCACCCAAGACGCCCGTGTCCTCGCCTATGATTTCAAGACCGGCAAACGCATCTGGGAAGCCGTGATCGGAGATCCGAAGAAGGGCGACAGCGCCTCTGCGGCACCGATCGCCTGGAACGGTTTGGTTTTCATCGGCAACGCGGGAGGCGATATCAAGGGAGTGAAGGGGCGCATGTATGCGCTTGAGGCCAAGACCGGCAAGATCGTCTGGGAGTTCTACCTCGTGCCGAAGGCCGAAGGCGATCCAACGCGCGGACGGCTCGGCGCTTCACCCCTTAATGCGTCGACTTGGGGCAACTCGCTGCAAGGCGTGCCGATAACGGGCGGCGCGACCTGGACTTCGTATACCTTAGACCCGGATAACAACTTGTTGTATGTGCCGGGGGGAAACCCCGCGCCTGATTTTGCAACCGGTGTGCGTGAGGGATCGAACCTGTATTCCGGCTCGGTCGTCGTGCTCGACGCGATGACCGGGGCTTACAAGAATCACTTCAAGATCGTGCCGAAAGACTGGCACGATTGGGACGTCTCTGGCGCTCCAGCCATTATCAAGACCGCGAGTGGCAAGAAGGTTCTATCGCTCGCCCCGAAGGATGGGCACCTGTACGGTTTCGATCTCGACACCAATGCCTTGCTCTATAGGCTGCCGGTCACCCGGATGGAAAACCAGGATGCGCCGTTTGCGATCGGCGAGCCCGTCCACTTCTGTCCCGGGTCGGTGGGCGGCGCCGAGTGGAATGGTCCCGCCTACGATCCCCAATTGAACCTCGTTTTCGTCGGCGAGGTCGAATGGTGCACCACTGTCACGCTTATGCCGACCGAGAAAATCGCCGCCGTACCGCCCGGCAAACCGTGGGGTGGCGACGCATCGATCAACCCGTTCAACATGTGGGGTAAGCCGGATCCGGTTTTCTCCTGGGCAGGCTGGACCTACGCAGTTGATGCCGACACCGGCGCTTGGAGATGGAGAGCAAAGACAAATTATCCCATTCAAAGCGGCATGACGCCGACGGCGGGCGGCATCGTTTTATTTGGGGACATGGGCGGAAATTTCTATGTGCTTGACACAGCAAACGGGCGCAAATTGTGGAGCCAAAACGTCCATGGCGCGATTGGCGGGGGCGTTATTACCTATTCGGTCAATGGGACACAAAAGATAGCCATTGCAAAAGGTCTCACAGAAATTCTGTGGCCAACCGAAATCACAACTGCCAAGGTTTCAATACTTGGATTGGAGTAGAGTCGCTGCGCGCTTCGGGTAGGCATTGCCAACACGTGACTGCAACGAGACCGACGATTTGTGTAAGGTCGCCGCTTCTGTTTAAGGCTGCACGTCTGCTGTGGGTCAATCGCGTCGGTAGAGCGATCTCGGCATGTCGGCTTCACCCCCGATGGTTGCGACGCGGCGAACTGACGCTTCGGGCCATAAGGAGACATTCCCGGTTGCTCGGAGTTTCTGTCCAGACAGGCCAGTTTCTGAACGGGTCTTTGTGCTAGTTTGCGTTGTGACGGAAGGTACGTCATGGCCGAGACCCGGAAACTCGCGGCGATACTCGCGGCAGATGTGGTCGGATACAGCCGGCTCGCCGGCACCGACGAGGATCGCACGTTGGCGCGGCTGCGCGCACTCCGGAGCGATCTGATCGACCCCACCATCGCCGTGCATAACGGGCGGGTGGTGAAGCGCACCGGCGACGGAAGCCTCGTCGAGTTCCGCAGCGTGGTCGATGCCGTGCGCTGCGCCATCGAGGTGCAGAACGGCATGGTCGAGCGCAACGCGGGTCTTCCGCCTGAGCGTCGCCTCGAGCTTCGCGTCGGCATCCATCTCGGCGATGTCGTCGAGGAGAGCGACGGCGATCTGATGGGCGACGGCGTCAATATCGCCGCGCGGCTCGAAGGCATCGCCGAATGCGGCGGCGTCTCGATTTCTGAGGACGCTTGGCGGCACGTGCGTGGCAAGGTCGCCGCCAACTTCGTCGATACCGGTGAGCAGAGCCTGAAGAACATCGCGCGACCGGTGCGGGTCTATCGCGTTGAGCAAGGTGAGGTAGTAGCCCTTCCGGCAACCCTCGCGCTCGTTCTGCCGAACAAGCCGTCGCTCGCAGTGCTGCCGTTCCAGAACATGAGCGGCGATTCAGAGCAGGAGTACTTTGTCGATGGGATGGTCGAGGACATCATCACCGGCCTCTCACGAATAAAATGGCTCTTCGTCATTGCTCGCAATTCGAGCTTTGCGTACAAAGGCAAGTCGCCGGATATCCGTCAGGTCGGGCGTGAATTAGGCGTTCGTTACGTTCTCGAAGGGAGCGTGCGCAAGGCCGCGAACCGCGTGCGCATCAGCGCCCAGCTCATTTAAGCACAGGCCGGCGCGCATCTCTGGGCCGAGCGCTACGACCGAACGCTCGACGACATTTTTGCGCTCCAGGATGAAATCACTTTCAGCGTCTTCGGCGCGATCGAGCCGAGCCTGCGTGCCGCCGAAATTGAGCGGGTCAAGCGCAAACGGCCGGAGAGCCTCGATGCCTACGACCTCTATCTTCGTGCCCTATCGTCCTCTTGGAACACGACCACCGCAGCGGCGACCTTGGCGCTTGAATATCTAGAAGAGACACTAAGGATCGATCAATCTTATCCTGCTGCGCACGGCCTTGCCGCCATATGTCATTATCGGCGCTTCATACGTGGCAGCGTCGCACTCGAAGAGAAGTCTGCCGCGGTGGGACACGCGCGGGCCGTGCTGGCGTCAGGCTCTGATGATGCGACCGCACTCGCGCAGGCTGCGTTTGTGCTGCACGCGATCGGAGACGATAGCCCTACGGCGCGCAGCACTCTCGATCGTGCGATTGTACTCAATCCGAACTCCGCGCAGGTCATCGCCTATAGCGCCGTCGTGAGCGCAGATCTTGGGAACTATGAAACAGCGATCGAAGAGGCCCAACGATCGATTAGATTGAGCCCGTTCGATCCAATGTTGTTCCGCGCAGAGATGGCGCTAACGGTCGCCTATTATTACAGTGGCCGTTTCGCCGACGCCGCCGACGCGGCGATGCGGGCCATCCGATCGAATCCTCAATTTACTCCGGCCCATGCCTACCTTGCAGCGAGCTGTCATCAGCTAGGCCGCATTACGGATGCAAGGACGGCGGTTGAGCGTTTGCTTGAAGTAGAGCCAAGCTTCCGGGTGAACGTTCTGCGAAGGCGCACATTCGGCGCTGCCACCGATATGGAGGGGCTCTTCGCTGCACTCCGCGCGGCGGGTCTGTCGGACTAGAGCACAGGCCGCCCCAGCGCGGTTTGTTCGCTGGCACCATGAGGTCGGTTTTGGGTCAATCGCGTCATTTCGACCGTGTTATAACGACTTCCGCTGTTCACCCAGGTGCAGACATTTCGCTGCGTCGCCATAAGTGACGCTACGGGCCAACTGCGGAAGTCGGCGCTTTTATTCGATCACCTCATCGGCGCGAACCAGAAACGATTCCGGAATTGACAGCCCAAGAGCTTTTGCAGTCTTGAGGTTGATCACTAGCTCGAACTTAGTCGGCAGCTCGACTGGGATATCGGCGGGCTTAATGCCGCGCAAAAGCTTGACGAGTTGTGGGGCCACTAAGTCTCGAAACATTGGGACGAGCCGGGCGCCATAGGCGATAAAGCCGCTTTGAACGGGGCGATAAATGAAAGTCGCCGGGTGAGCGAGGTATTCGACAGCATTCGCGCCTTGTTTAGAAAAGGTGAACAGGCACGGGAGCAGACTGATCTCAGTAAAATTACGCTTGAAGTCTTACAGTCGTTGCGGGGAGAACTTGAGGGTCATGGCGTTACGACTCACGCCGACCTCGCGTCTGAGCTGCCGCTTGTCGAGGGCCAACGGAGACAATTGCAACAGGTCATTGCGAACCTAGTCCAAAACGCCATTGAAGCAATGGACACCACGACAAATCGAAGTCGGGCGCTACGGGTGAGCACGAAACTCCGTGATCCCGATTTGCCGCATGATTATTCAAAATCATGGCGGTGAACTTTCTGTGTTGTCAGACGGTACAAACGGAGCGTTGTTCCAGTTCACTCTGCCAATCAATTGAGTTAGGCGGTATCGGCTAAGGTAAGTGAAGCGGCGGTTGCGTCGGTTGTTTCGGCTTTGTCAGGGGATTGGTGCGAATTGTTCCTGTCTGCTGGCGGCCCTCATGATTTACCCAGGCGAGGAGTTTGTCCGCGTAAACGAAATATGCTTCTTGGTCAGTAAGCAGGGGTTCGTCGACGTGAAAAATTGTTAGGTCATTGAGATTTCCAACGTGTGCATTCCCTTTCGCTATTTCCTCAAGGTTCGCCAAGGCTAACTTTCCCGACTTATCGTCATACCAAACGCAGTGCGCAAATTGATTGCGGATTCTGAGGCAATATCTAACTGCCCCGACAGCCATTTCAAATTCCGTCCCCAGTGTGTGTTGCGCGTAATAATGCCGCCCAAATGCATCAGCGATGTCGATCCTGGCGGTTTCCCCTCGTGCCCTAAACATCGCCTTCAGCACCGTATCAAAGTCGTCCCGAACAACTTGGACGCAGTTCATAAGGCCAACTTCCAACGTCGTGTAACCGGCCAGCAAGCGGCCAATAATTGCTGCTTCTTTATGAAATGGAGCTACGAAAGCTCCCAGAATTGTTCTGGCCATATCCGCACACAAAGAATCAAGATGGGACACTAAGAATGCCGCATCTGGATGGCCTCTGTGGTGTATCCTGTATTTGGAAGTGGGAAACACGCATCAGAGGCTGTGAGTTTTCATTGCGGCTGGAACCAAGCAGGAGATGACAAATGAAAAAGGTTCTTTTAGCCGCAGCAATAGTTGTCGCCCCAGTTGGAGGAGCCAGCGCAGAAGAACATATCAATCATCAATGTCTAGATAAACATGATAATTTCATTGCGAATAAAGTTCCTCCGGGCGATGGCATCTTAAATTCTCTGTGCTTAAAGACTACGGGATAAAACGCATTACGAAGTTACATCACCACGATGATATGTTCGATTCCGTAATGCGTCCAACGCTGCGGTTCTTATAAACGACGAAAAGTTTGTTTTACGACGCTTGCATTCTAGCTTTATCATCTCGTGCAAGTGCTCACTTACCCGAAATGATCTCATGTGCCGTTGCTGCTACCTATTTAATCCATCCAATGTCTCTGTCATACCTTAACGCCACTCCTTCCGCGTCTAATCCAAGGCCACAGCTATTGCCAAACAACTCGGTGAGTATGGCGAAGCAGGCGATATCCCACTGTGATTCTTGGCGCGGCTTTGGCAACGCCGCCCAACGTCAGTGAGGCGTTGAGCACTATGTTCCGTTCAGCGCGGGAAAAACATCGACGCTCATCGTTACATCTTTCACTGACTTCGCATTGGCCGGGAAGCGTGGAAAAGATTCGAACCACGCTTGACAACTCGAGCAATGCCAGACGTGACGTATCAGCTTTTCGTCCATTAGTTCCGTCTTACGCGGCGCGATAATCTCGTGGTTGCACCGAACACATTGTATTCCGAACATGAACATGGAACGTTGGTTCTTCATCGGATGTTTCGCTCGCATGGCTCCCAAGGTCTCGCGATCAAAGCATTGCTCCTGGCCTTTCACTCTTTCCGTAAGCGAAAGAGTGCTCACACCAATCGCCGGTTCTATCAGCGAGACCAGTAGTTCATCATCGCTGGGGTCAATGATGCCCGCCAAGGAGCTTGCGCACCACTCACATTGAAAGGAATAACTCTCGAAGCCAGAGCCATCAATTGGGGGATTTGTAGGTCTAAAGAAGTCCGAGCAGGCTCTGCATCTTGGACATGTCACCACAATAGCAGTGTCATATGTGCGAGTAGTTCGGCGTCCCATTGTGGATCTCCCGCAATTGCTGTGGAAGACCTTGCGTGTACGCCGCCGTACGAAATTTTGCTTTGCAAGACCCACCCATTAATCCGGCAGGCGGTTAGATGTTCCAAAAGGCAGCCGAGAGACGAAGAGCAAAAACAACTCCACATTTACTGATGGCCGATGCTTGCACCCATCGGTTGTCGAAATCGTTGTTGTGGATCAGCCCAACGGCTTCCGCAATGCCAACCAAAGTGTGATCGATGGTTCCGGGCTGCGGCTGTTGAGGCTTTTGCGGGTGAGATAGCTGATTGGGTTGCCAATTAGGTGGCATTGTTCCCGTACATGCAGCTTATCGAGCGATAAGTTTTCTGCCTGGTTTTGGGATCAATGTCGGGAAGAAACAAAAAGCAATATTCGCTTTTGTGCGGAGGTGGCCCGACAGTTTTGTAGGCAAAACAGCCGTGCATGAACATGACTCGGGTTCCCTGCAGGATTTCCGTTGTGACATCAAAAGTGCTTCGGTCACCGGAGACACTGTAACTGTGGTCACTTGGACCCGGGGGATATATCGTCAAGCCACCATCACTGGCATTGAAGCGCCCACAAACATCTCCGAGAGTACTTTTTGGAAAAACGCTAAACCAAGATTCATTGAGCTTTGGGATATCTACTGATCCAAAATCTTCTTGAGCAGCAAACCCCAATGCCGGTTCTTTTGCGACATTGCCATAGATAACGGTGATACTCCACGGCTGATTCAATCCCAATTCCTTGGTGAAAAATGCATTCCGCGGTGCCAACCAAGCACGACTGCTTGCGATCATTGCGTCTCGCGTGATGTCAGCCTGCTCCTTAATCGGTTTGTACACTTGCTTCATTTCGGTCAATTGGCCGCTGAAAACCCACCAGCCCAAGCCGGTGAAAAGGGCGGTAGCAAAAACAACAGTGCAGTGAAAACATCAAACCGTTTTTGTCGGCTCTCTGCGCTGGCTTGTTGTTCATTTGCAGTTTCTAATTGCTGCTTTATGGCTACAAGACCGGCGGTTATATCGGCGTCTTGAGTGGTCTGTTTCGATTGTTCCTCACGATGATTTTCTTCCAGTACGAGTTTTTTAAGTTCACTTTTCCATGAGGGAGGTAACATGCCGAGCATCCAGCTAGCGCGCTGTCCGCGATAAAGCCGTCCTTTAATGTGGCGATCGATTCCAGATGACTAGGAGTTAGGGCTGAGCGGGTGTTGCAACCACTTGCTCGGCCTGCCACAAATGTAATGACAACTATTGGAAAAGGTCAATATATGGGGCGACCCCCAGGACGCATTCAACACCGCCCCTTTCAGATGAGGGTGTCGGACGAATTTCTAAAATCGGTCGACAAGTGGCGCCGCGATCAACCTGACCGGCCGTCCCGTGCCAAAGCAATTCGCCGTTTGGTAGAGCAGTCACTTGGCAACGCGAGTGACAAACGTCAGATGGACGCCGAGGCCCAACACAAAGCGGCTGAACTAGCATCGCGCGAGATAGACCGTGTCGGCGACCAAGCCGCGACCGGAGAAGAGCGCGCACAACGGAAACGCCGTCTTATAAAAGGCCCGCACGAATTTCGAGAGCTTCGTGCTAATAAGCCGAAGAGCAAAAAGTGAGAAACATCCGCAATAAAGGCGACTGAACAACGAGGTTGCCTAAGACTCAATGAGGCGAACTGCGTTTCAATCGTTTGCGAGAATGTGACCCTGCTAAATTGAAGGCGATAATGGATAGTCCTATTACGGTGTAGCTATCCGGTGTCTTATGTTATTTCTTTCTACGCGAATTTAATTGGACGTCTGACACGGCGAGGCGCACTGAGTCGAAAATGACAGCATGTTTTTTAGGGTGCCATCTATCACGTCTTTCCTTCATTCACGCCTTCCTGCCATCACACGAAAAACACCGAACATCTCACTTGCACTAACGCCGCAATTCAACACTTTCTAAACGAGCTTCTCTCGCTTTGTGATGGTGCTCGGCGATAACATTCCACAACCTTTCGCAATTTTCTCGGCTAAGCGCTCGTTCTGCAATATCCCGATTGGCGAGTTTGCCCGAACTTCGGCGCTGCTTGTCAAAGAGTTGGGTTGCACGAAATAAACGGTCCGCGTTATTTGGAACAGGGTATCGCGATGCCCAATAAATATTTTCCGAGAGAGCTTGCAAAATAATGTCATCATTTTCATTCACGGAAATTCCTACCGCGCTGCACAGTTTATGAAGGTCATGAGTTTTTTGAGGTGTTTTATCGAATGCCACATGGATTCCCTTTAAGAGCAACTCCATTGACATGCCTATGAGCATTGTAGCTACAGATGATGGACCACGCGCTTTCCAAATGATCTTCGCGCTATAAAACAGAGGCTCCGCGCAATTCCAATAATATAGCAGACTGTTGTGCCTTCGCTCGAAGTCGTCAGAAGCATTTACGACGTGAAGCGTGCCTCGGACGGCTTCAAGCTGTTCGTCAAAAGAAGGCATTGATCTCCCGCGCCGTTGGCTATTTTAACGACGCTCCCACCCTCAAACAATGTTCACCAACTTTGCCTGCGCCGCACCATCGGCCGCGATGTGCCTGCACGTGGTCGTAAGACTCGCATATCCCGCTAACGCCTGAACGTCACGCAACGAACCGCCAACC
>Ga0206812_1135_pt1 | contig 13865 bp, 14 predicted proteins | sample Alteio_BWOrgCont_54_FD_152912 | JGI IMG/M metagenome (GOLD analysis project Ga0206812, IMG submission 152912) | Enriched cells from forest soil in Barre Woods Harvard Forest LTER site, Petersham, Massachusetts, United States -... | ecosystem: Environmental > Terrestrial > Soil > Temperate forest >... | reverse complement strand
GTCCTCGGGGAAGGTCCTGTATACCTTCGACGGTCGTTGGCCGGTGAGTTGTGGAACCTTCAGCCCCGATGGACAGTTGATCGCGACTGTCAGGGAAAATACCGTCTACCTTTGGAAATTCTCCACCGGTACCCTCCTTGACACCCTTTCCTTCCCCAAAAATAGCATGGTGTCGGGCCTCAGGTTCAGCCCCGGCGGCAAATTCCTGGTCGTCCGGGATTGTTATCGCGCCCTGATTTTCGACCTGGCTACCCGGAAGCCACTGGCAACCTTGACCGGGCACCTGGAATGTTTTGAGGATGTCCGATTCAGTCCGGATGAGCGCTGGGTCGTGACCAGCTCTGACGATGGCACTGCCACGGTTTGGGACCTTGCCACCGGAAAAGTATTGCACACCCTGACGGGGCACATGGCCTGAATATACAAAATGCCCCCTTACCTTTACCCCATGTATACCGAACGACGCAGAAGATTGCGCGAGATGGTCGGAAAAGGGCCGATCCTTCTCCCTGGAAATGCGGAGAGCTCCATGAATTACGCTGCCAACGTCTATCCTTTTCGCCAGGACAGCACCTTCCTGTATTACTTCGGGCTGGACCGGCCGGGACTGGTGGGGGTGATCGACGATGAGGACGTTATATACGGAGACGATATTAGTTTGGATGACCTCGTTTGGACGGGGCCCGTCGAGCCCCTGGCCGAACAGGCGGCGCGCGTGGGTGTCCGGCGGGTGCGGCCCCTGCGGGAATTGTCGGTTTCAAATGCGCTTACGCTGCCTGGTTATCGCCCCGAGCACACCTTGCAGGGCAAACCTTCCATCGACCTGATCCGGGCGGTCGTAGCCATGAGGTCCATTAAAGATGCGGCAGAGATCGCGGAAATCGAGAAGGCCGTCAATGTCACCAACACCATGCAACTCGCCGCCATCAATGGCGCCAGGTCATGGATGACCGAAGCGAAGGTCGCGGGCATGCTCCAGGCAATTGCCATCGGCGAAGGAGGCAACCTCGCGTTTCCGACGATCCTGACCACCAACGGACAAATCCTGCATAATCATTATGGACCCTATCCCCTCGCGCAGGGCCGCATGGTGCTTTGCGACTGCGGGGCCGAAGGTCCGTCCCATTACAGCGGGGACCTCACGCGGACCTTTCCCGTCGATCCCCAATTCACTTCGATACAGCGCGACGTCTATCAGATCGTTCTGGATGCGCACCTGGCGGCCGTCTCGGTCCTGAAACCAGGGATACCTTACAAGGACGTACACCTCCTCGCCTGCAAACGCCTCTTCCTGGGCCTCCAGGCGCTCGGCCTCACGCGGGGCGACGCCGACTCGGCGGTGGCCGCGGGGGCCCACGCCCTATTTTTCCAATGCGGCCTGGGCCATATGCTGGGCCTGGACACCCACGACATGGAAAACCTGGGGGAAGCCTACGTCGGGTATACGGAAACATTACGAAAGAGCACCCAGTTCGGGCTCAAATCGCTGAGGCTGGGGCGGCCCCTGGAAGCGGGGTTCGTGATCACGGTGGAGCCGGGGCTTTATTTCATTCCGGAGCTCATCGAAAGCTGGGCCGCGCAGGGGCTGCACAAGGAGTATATCAACTACGATAAAGTACGGATGTTTGCAGGTTTCGGAGGCATTCGGATCGAGGAGGATTTTTTGATCACGCCTGATGGCGCGCGATTGTTGGGAGAGCCCCTTCCGAAAACGATCCTTGAGATTGAAGCGTTGCGCGCCGGTTAAGTCGTCCCGGATATTGGGCTGCTCGCCGGCGCTTCGCGCATGGTTTTTGCTGATGAATCGGCAATGTCGAAACGTTTTGCAATCACCCCTGTAGATTTTTTTACACACTTATGAGCTCCTGCGGTCTCCTCATGTTGGCCGCCGGCCCCTCATCCCGCTTGGGAGAACCTAAACAACTCCTGAGGGTGGAGGGAATTTCCCTCCTGGAGCACACCGTTCGTCAAAGCCTGAATGCACACTGTTCCCCCGAACTGCTGATATGGGGCGCGCACCGGGAACGCCTCCGGGAATTGGTCGAACGCCTACCCATACCCAACCTCCACAACCCCGCCTGGGCTGAAGGGATATCCTCCTCGATCCGCCTTGGGCTACGGGCCCTCCTGCGCAAGTCTCCCCCCGACGGGGTCTTTCTCCTCGTCTGTGATCAACCTTTCATCAGCGGGCCCCTCCTCACGGAAATGCGCCATCGCTGGGAACATACGGGCCAGCGCATCGTGGCTTGCTCTTACGCGGGAACGCTGGGCACACCCGTTCTTTTCGGAAAGGCGTACTATCCCGAACTCCTCGAACTGAAGGGGCAGGCAGGGCCCAGGTCGCTCCTTTCTCTGCATCGCGAGGACATCTCCGAACTACCCTTTCCCGGAGGGGAAATCGATATCGACACGTGGAAGGACTACGAAAGCCTGCCCCTGAAATATCGTACCTTCATGACATGATCGTTGACGCCTTTCATCGTGTGCACGACTACCTGCGGATTTCGCTCACCGACAATTGCAACCTTCGTTGTTTTTACTGCATGCCGGAAGAGGACTATGCGTTCACGCCGCCTTCGCGGCTGATGCAGGCTTCAGAAATCCTCGGAATTGCGCAGACGTTTGTCGGGTTGGGCGTTCGCAAGATCCGCCTGACTGGCGGGGAACCCCTCGTACGCAAAGATGTTTCTTCAATCATCTCGGCTTTGGGCGCACTACCCGTGACTTTAACGATGACCACGAACGGAACGCGACTCCACCATTTTTTGGACGTGATCTCCGCGAGCATGGTGTCTGTCAACATCAGCCTCGATACGCTTCGGGCGGACCGCTTTCGCTCAATCACGCGACGCGACGAATTCGATGTCGTTTTTCAAAATATATCTGCCCTCCTGTCCCGCGGCCTGCACCTCAAGGTGAACGCCGTCATCATGAAAGGTATCAACGATGATGAAATCACTGACTTCGTCGGGTGGACGCGTGAAACACCGGTGCACGTACGTTTCATAGAATTCATGCCCTTCCCGGGCAACCGCTGGACGAACAACCAGGTGGTCACATGGCGGGAAATGCTGGATACCATCTCCGCGCGCTATCCTGTGGAGCGCCTCGAGGACGGCCCGCACGATACGGCCAAGGGATACCGCGTCCCCGGACACCAGGGAACCTTTTCGGTCATCAGCACCATGAGCGCTCCCTTTTGCTCGACGTGCAACAGGCTTCGCCTGACCGCTGACGGGAAGTTGAAGAATTGCCTCTTTTCGGCGGGGGAAACGGATTTGCTGGGGCCGTGGCGGAGGGGGGAAGACGTCACCGCCCTGATCCGCTCGAATGTCTCCGCGAAGGCGAAAGAATTGGGGGGCCATAACCTGCAGGCCAACCGCAGCATGATCACCATCGGAGGATAGTATGATTTCCGTCTCCCAAGCTCTGTCTTTTGTCCGCTCGGAGCCACTCCCGCCGGTGTTTGCGCGTCTCACGCCGGGCCTCGTGCTCGCCGCAGACGTCTTTGCGCCGCTCTCATTGCCCCCTTTTCCCCAATCCTCTGTGGACGGATATGCCCTGGTGCATGGTAGTGCTGAATGGCTGGAGGTCGTGGGCGAGATTCCCGCGGGGAGTGTTCCAAACTTTAGGGTGGGTCCCGGGCAGGCCGCCCGGATTTTTACGGGGGCCATGTTGCCGCCGGGGGCCGATTCGGTAATTATGCAGGAACAGGTAATGGTTTCGGGGACGCGTATCCGACCCATCTACGGAGAGCGCGGCAGTTATGTGCGGCCGGTAGGGTCGGAAATTGGCGCGGGGGCACCAGCGCTGGCCGCCGGTACCGTGCTGAGCCCGGGCGCTGTGGGTTTTTTGGCGAGCATGGGCATCGACCAGGTATCCGTTTATCCTCCGCCGCGCATTGGACTCATCACCACCGGCAGCGAATTGCAAGTGCCCGGACGCGCATTGGGGCCGGGCCAGGTGTACGAATCCAACTCTTATGCACTGCGTGCAGCGTTGGGAGGGCTTGCGTTCCACCGTTCCGCGCCTGACGATCCGGGTGCCTTGCTGGAGGAGGCTTTGGATCGTTGCGATGTGCTGTTGGTGACGGGTGGCGTGAGCGTCGGAGACTACGATTTCGTCGCGGGGGCGCTGGAGGCCGCAGGCGTGGAATGCTTGTTTCACAGGGTTAAACAGCGCCCGGGAAAACCCCTGTGGTTCGGCGCGAAGGGGCGGGTACACGTCTTCGGGCTACCCGGGAACCCCGCCAGCGTACTTACCTGTTATTATATTTATATCCGCCCCTTGCTCGATCAACTGGCGGGGCGCGCGCCGCGCGTTGTCGGACGCCTGCCACTGGGTGCTTCGTATAAGAAGCAGGCGGGCCTCACGCATTTCCTGAAAGGGGTCGCCATGGATGGCTGCGTCACGCCTCTGCATGGTCAGGAATCCTATCGTATGAGCGCCTTTGTCCGGGCCAATTGCCTGATTGTTCTGCCCGAAGAGGCCGAAGTCATGGAAAAGGGGGATCTCGTGGACGTGTATTACCTTTAGGGCATGGAAATTACGGTGCTGTCCTTCGGACAGATTGCAGACCTGACGGGTCCCACCCTGGAAATCCGGGACGCCTCCGACACCGACACCCTGGAAGCCCTGCTCCGGCAGCGTTTCCCCGGGCTCGGGGGTATGAGTTATGTGGTGGCCGTCGACAAAAAGACGATCCGTGAAAACACCCCTCTTCATTCTTCATCCGTGGTAGCCCTGCTGCCCCCATTTTCCGGAGGATAATATGCGCTACCAAAGACAAATCACACTAAAGGAATGGGGCGCCGGCGCCCAGGAAAAACTGGCGCGCTCCAGGGTCCTGGTCATCGGAGCCGGGGGGCTGGGTTGCCCCGCCCTGCAATATTTGTGCGCGGCGGGGGTAGGCACCCTGGGTATCGTGGACGGGGACCGCGTTTCGCTCCCCGACCTGCACCGCCAAATCCTCTTCGGGGAGGGCGATATTGGCGCTGAGAAAGCAACCACCGCGGCATCGCGCCTGGCGCACCTGAGTCCGTCGAGCAAGTGCATCCCCTATCCCATGCGCCTCCACCCCGGGAACGCCCTCGATATCGTCGACAGCTACGACGTCATCCTGGATGCGTCCGATAACTTTCCCACGCGCTACCTCCTCAGCGATGCGTGCGCCCTGCTGAACAAGCCCCTGGTATATGGCAGCGTGTCCCGCTTCGAAGGGCAGGTCGGCGTATACCTGCCGGGGGGTCCGCAATACCGGGATATTTTTCCCAATGCCGGAGAGGTCCCTTCCTGCGCGGAGGCTGGGGTGCTGGGCGTCGTGGCCGGGATCATCGGCAACCTCCAGGCCCTGGAGGTCCTCAAGATCATCAGCGGGGTGGGCCAACCTTTGGCGGGACGCCTGCTCACGTACCAGGCCCTGACCAACCAATTCTATGAAGTGGAAATCGCACCCCCGGCCGAAACGCGCGTCCTGACCCGGGAAGCCTTCCAGGGCGGCCCTTACACCGAGGTCATAGACCCCGAGACCTTCAACGGGATGCTGCGCGATCCGGAAATACTGGTCCTGGACATCCGCGAAACCGGAGAGGAGCCCCAGGTCCCCTTTCCCCACGTCCGCCGTCCCCTGAGCCTCCTCAGGGGAGAACCCGTGCCCTACACGGGGCGTCGTATCGCCGTCTTTTGCCGCTCGGGTCAGCGCAGCCTGGAAGCCGCCGCCCTGCTGGGTACGGAGAATACCGTGTATGCCCTGGAAGGGGGGATACTGGGCTGGCTGGCGTTTCAAAACCAACCCGATGTCCGGTAATTTTTTCATCGACGGCGCCATACCACCCAACCTCATTACGGGGTTTCTTCAGACCGGGTGTGGCGCGCACAGTATCTTCCTCGGCCAGGTCCGCGATGAAAGCGGCACCGTGACCGCCATTGATTACACCGCCTACGAAGACATGGCGCTGGATAAGATGCACGAAATCCGCGAAACTATATTTGCGCGGCACCCCCTCACCTGCCTGCACGTATACCACAGCCTGGGCCGCGTGGCCGCGGGGGAAATTTCGCTCTTCGTCCTGGCATCTGCGCCCCACCGCAGGGCCGCCATCGACGCCTGCGCCGAAACGGTGGAAGCCATCAAAGCCTCCCTGCCCGTCTGGGGCAGGGAAATCCTCGAACAAGGTCAATCCCGCTGGAAATGGTCGACATAACCTCCAAAGTCAGTTCCCTGCGCAAGGCCTTGGCCGGCGCCATCCTCAGCGTCTCCAGGCCCGAAACGATCGCGGCGGTGGAAGGGCGCAAGGTCCCCAAGGGGGACGTCTTCGAATTCTCCCGGGCCGCCGGGCTACTGGCCATCAAAAAGACGAGCGACGTCATCCCCGACTGCCATCCCCTGCCCGTGGAATTCGCTGCCATTACCTACCGGATCGAGGGCCTCGACATTCACATTTTGGTAGAAGTCCATACCATCTACCGGACGGGGGTCGAGGTGGAGGCCATGCACGGGGCTGCCATCACCGCGCTGACGATGTACGATATGCTCAAGCCGCTGGATAAGGGCTTGCGCATTTCCGAGATTCGGCTAATGGAAAAATCCGGGGGGAAATCCGGGTTTGCGGTGACATCCAGCGGATCGGCGGGTACCGCGGCGGATTCCGGTGGATCGGCGGGGTCTGCGGCGGCGGGGTCCGCGGCGCCGGCGCCCGCCGCCCGCTGCGCCGTGGTCGTGTGCTCGGACACCCGAACCCCCGAGACCGACGGCGCAGGCAAGGCGATCGTCGATATTCTTTCTGCCCATGGCTTGTCCTCCGATTACTCCATCATACCCGACGAGATCGACACCATCCGATCCAAGGCGCGGCAACTGGTAGCCGACGATTACGATCTTATCTTGTTCACGGGTGGCACGGGTCTCGGCCCAAGGGATGTCACCCCGGAAGCCATCGCGACCCTTATCGACCGCCCCATTCCCGGCATCATGGAAGCCGCCAGGGCGTATGGGCAGGAAAGGACGCCCTATGCCATGTTATCCCGCGGCGTGGCCGGGTTTATCGGTAACGCACTGGTGCTCACGCTGCCGGGATCGACAAGGGGCGCAGAGGAGTCCATGCATGCGCTTTTCCCTTATATCCTTCATGCCTTCAACCCCTCTACGCACTAATATTACCCGAAGGGCTGGGGAAAATCAATATTTTTTGATAATATTGGTTAAATGAAGGTAGTCCAATTCACGATTCCGGTCGCGGGGGAGCACTCGGTCATCATCCAGGAAGACATCCAGGCCTGGTTTTATGAGCACCTGCACCGGCACCCGGAGGCCCAGATCACCTGGGTTATAAAAGGTGAGGGAACCCTCATTGCGGGGAATTATATGCAGCGCTTCAAGCCCGGGGATATTTATGTACTCGGGGGCAACCAACCCCATGTGTTCAAGAGCGACCCCGCGTATTTCGACAAGCGGAAGAAAAAGGAAATCCATTCCCTGACCCTGTTTTTCAATCCCAAGGGCCTGTTCAAGAACGTCCTGGAGCTCCCCGAAATGAAGTCGGTGGCCAAATTCCTGGACCAAAGCATGCACGGGTTGCAGGCCCACGTCCTGCACGAGGACATCCTGGCTGCGGGTATCCGGGAGGTCAAAAACAAAAGCAACGCGCAAAGGTTAGCAGCATTCATCGAGCTGTTGCAGCTCATGGCCTCCCTGAAGAAATGGAAGAACCTCTCCACCGAAGGCATAGACCATCCCATTTCCGATTCGGAAGGCCTGCGCATGAATGACATTTACCAGTTCACGATGAACAACTATACCGAAGACATTACCCTCCGGCGGATTTCGGAAGTGGCGCACCTGACCCCCCAGGCCTTTTGCCGATACTTCAAGAAACATACCCTGAAGACCTACGTCAATTTCCTCAACGAGGTCCGGGTCAGCGAGGCCTGCAAGAAGCTCATGTCCCCCGATTACGAGAGCGTTACCGCCGTGGCTTACCAGACCGGCTTCGGCAACGCCGTTACCTTCAACCGGGTATTCAAGAAGGTAACGGGTAAGTCTCCCCGACAATACAGTAAGGAATATAATCAGAATATAGAAGTTTAATATTTAGCAAACGTTCATTTTTTGATGAGCGTATCATGATTTTATTAAATAAAATATTTCTAGTTTTACCTAATCATACGTAAAACTGGAACCATTGAAAAAACCCAGCCATTACACCCTACTCAAAGCTGCTATGGAGAACGGCAGCCTGGAATCGATCCGGGATATCCAGCGCTTCGTCCCCATCACCGTCCTGACCAAGGACATGCTGCTGAACTACAATACCTTAAGCAAACGCTTGCTGGACCCGGCCCAGTTCACCGTGGGAGACGTTTACCGCTTGTCCATATTAATGGGGATGGATCCCTCCGAACTGTACAAGAAGATATCCAGAGAGGTCAAGGTGCGGAAATAGCCGCGCCGGCGCCGAACGCTGACCGCCGACCGCCGAACGCTGACCGCCGAACGCTGACCGCCGAACGCCGGTGCCCGGCGGCGCCAACACAACAATATCCGTAAAGAATTCATTAATCGGGGGATGTTCATACAGGGTCCGGCACCGTACTTTTGTCCCCTATGACCAGTGTTACATGGACCGGTGTGTATCCGGCGTTGCTCACTCCCTTTACGAAAAGTGACCAGGTGGACATCCCCTTATTCCTGAAGAACCTCGGCGCCCAGGCGGACGCTGGGGTGGACGGAATTATCCTGGGAGGATCCCTCGGGGAAGGAGGCAGCCTATCGTCCGAGGAAAAAGTAGACCTGCTGAAGCGCAGCAAGGACTTCCTGCAGGGTGCCATCCCCGTGGTGATGAACATCGCCGAACCTACCACGCGCGCCGCGGTTCAGCAAGCCGAGGCAGCCGCCTCCGCGGGAGCCGACGGGCTGATGCTGTTGCCCCCTATGCGGTACAATGCGGACGACCGGGAAACCCTGGCGCATTTCAGGGCCGTAGCGGCATCCACTCCTTTGCCCATCATGATCTACAACAACCCGGTGGATTATAAGATCCTCGTGACCCTGGACATGTTCGAAGAATTGTCAGGAATACAAACGATTCAGGCGGTCAAGGAATCCACCCGGGACGTGTCCAACGTCACGCGCATGTTCAACCGCTTCGGAGAGCGCTTCAAGATCCTCTGCGGGGTGGACACCCTCGCTTATGAAAGCTTTTGCCTGGGCGCTCACGGATGGGTGGCCGGGCTGGTGGACGCTTTCCCCCGGGAAACGGTGGCCATTTACCGCCTGACGAAGGCGGGACGCCACGCCGAGGCACTGGCCATATACCGCTGGTTCCTACCCGTGCTCGAACTCGACATCCACCCAAAGCTGGTCCAATACATCAAGCTGGCCGCCACACTAACGGGGATCGGCTCCGAATGGGTGCGGGCTCCCCGCCTGGTCCCCGAAGAGGCCGAAAAACAGCGTATTTTGGCTATTATTAAAGAAGCTTTGGCGACCCGCCCCGTCCTACCGGAATATGAGAAAGACGTTCTTTTGTATTGATGCACATACCTGCGGCAACCCCGTGCGCCTGGTCGCCGGGGGTGGGCCCATCCTTTCCGGAAACAACATGAGCGAGTACCGCCAGCATTTCCTGGCCGAATTCGATTGGATTCGAAAGGGCCTCATGTTCGAACCCCGCGGCCACGACATGATGAGCGGCAGCATCCTCTACCCTCCCCACGACCCGGACAACGACGTGGCCGTCCTTTTCATCGAAACCAGCGGATGCCTGCCCATGTGCGGGCACGGGACCATCGGAACGATTACCATCGGTATCGAAGAAGGCCTGATCCAACCTCGCGTGCCCGGGAAGGTCCGGATGGAAGCCCCCGCGGGCCTCGTCCTCATCGAATACGATCAAGTCGGGGGTAAAGTTCGGAGTGTGAAACTCACCAATGTCCCCAGCTACCTTGCCGCATCCGACCTGCCGGTGGAGTGCCCGGATTTGGGACCCTTGCGCTTAGACGTCTCCTACGGCGGAAATTTTTATGCCATCGTCGATCCCCAGGAAAATTTCCCGGGACTGGAAAATTATTCGGCCGGGCAACTGATTGCCTGGAGTAAAGTGCTGAGGGATCGCATCAACGAAGCGTATACCTTCATCCACCCCGAGAACGATACCATCCGGGGATGCTCGCACATCCTTTGGACGGGGAAGCCATCTGCCGGCGCCACTGCACGCAATGCGGTCTTCTACGGGGACAAAGCCATAGATCGTAGTCCTTGTGGCACGGGTACATCGGCGCGCATGGCGCAGTGGTTTGCCAAGGGGCTGTTGGGGGTCGGAGATGCTTTCATCCACGAAAGCATCATCGGTTCGAGGTTCACGGGTCGTGTGGAAAGCGCCACTACCGTCGGCGGCCGCCCCGCCATCATTCCCAGTATCGAGGGCTGGGCCAGGATTTACGGATACAATACGATCACCATAGACCCCGGGGACGACCCGTATGCGTACGGGTTTCAAGTAATATGAAACCGGCGAAGCCGGTTACATCCGACCATTGAAAAATAATTATGAACGGATGAAGGCCATTGTTATAGGCGGTGGAATTACCGGCCTTTGCTCAGCCTGGTACCTGCGGAAGCAGGGCTGGGAGGTCACGCTCCTGGACAGCGGAGACCTGAGGGACAATTGCTCCTACGGAAACCTGGGCATGATCGTCCCCAGCCACTTCGTCCCGCTGGCCGCGCCCGGCATCGTCACGCAGGGGATTAAATGGATGTTCGATTCGAGCAGCCCTTTTTATATAAAACCTTCCCTTGATGCGCGCCTCCTTTCCTGGGGCTGGTTCTTCTGGAGGAGCGCAACACACCGCAACGTGACCCGTGCTGCTCCCTATCTGCGCGACCTCAACTTGTACAGCAAGGCACTCTATGAGCAACTCGCGACCGAACCCGGCTTCGATTTCGGGCTGGAAAAGAAAGGAATCCTGATGTATTTCAAGACCGCGCATACAGGCGACGAGGAAATCCGGCTGGCCGCCGAGGCGCGGGCGTTGGGGCTCGACGCCGAGGCCCTCGACCTGGCTGCGGTGCGGGTCCTGGAGCCAGGCCTGGAAATGGACGTCCTGGGCGCCATCCACTACCGGTGCGATGCGCACCTTTCGCCGGGGCGGCTCGTACCCCAATTGATCACAGCGCTCCGGGACGCCGGGGTCGACATCCGGGCCCACCTGCCGGTGACCTCCATTGTGCGGTCGGGCCAGTCAATTGCCTTCGTCGGCACGCATCAAGGCCACCTGAAGGCCGACAGATATATTCTGACCGGAGGCGCGCGCCTCCCCGATATAGCCGCCCTGGCGGGTCTGCGCATTCCACTTATGCCGGGGAAGGGATATTCCTTCACCGTCAACCAGGGCAATTTCAACATCCCCGCCATCCTATGCGAAGCACGCGTGGCGATCACCCCCATGGACGGGAGCGTCCGTTACGGAGGAACCATGGAAATCGCACCCATCAACGATACCATCCGGCGCAACCGGGTGGAGGCGATCGCGGCCTCCGTGACCCGGTACTTCCCGGGAATTCAGGTACAGCCGCCCGAGGACGTGTGGTACGGCTTCCGGCCCTGCAGCCCCGACGGACTGCCTTACATCGGCTACGCCCTCGACAACCTGCTGGTGGCGGGGGGACATTCCATGATGGGCCTCAGCCTGGGGCCCGCTACGGGCCACGTCATCGCGGATTTGGCTTCGGGGCTGACGCCCGAAGTCCGTATAGATGCTTTCCGACCAGATCGATTTTAAATCTACGATATGAAAAGATTGCTTCTGCTGCTCCTAATCACTTCCCGTGTTTCCGCGCAGGACACGGCCTACATCCCCTGCACGGAGATGCCGGCACTGATCACATTTTTCCAGGCCGACCACGACGCCCTGGATCGCTTCTATTTCGTCGAATACTCTCCTGAAAGGGGGCGGCGTTATCAGGAACTTTGCAAAACTTACCTCGCAAAGCTGGAAGCGTTGGACTTCGATGCCCTTCCCGTGGGATGCCGTGTGGACTACCTCCTTTTCCGCAGGAACCTGCTGGAGGAAATCCATCGCTACGACGAGCAGGCGGTAGCATTTTCAGCGCTGCATGAGCATTGGTTCCCCTTTGCCGACACACTCTATGCTTTGGAAAAGGCTCGACGCCGCGGAGCAAAGCCAGATTCGCGGCAGGTCGCCGCGGACTTCTATTACATGTCGCGCCACATCGGCGTCCTGCGCGCTCAATTATCTTCCGCGGCGCTCGACGTCAAGTCCATCCGCGCCGCACGGGAGATCATCTCGGGCCTGCAATATGCCGCGGGGAGCGTCTTCAAATTCTATAACGCCTACGATCCCGACTTCAGTTGGTGGGTACCCATGCCCTACCATCAGTTGGACAGCGCCCTGGGGGTTTATTCCACGGCATTCGACCAAAAACTCCGCGCAGCCAACCTGCAAAAGGATAGCAGCGGCATCGTGGGCGACCCCATCGGCCGCGACGAAATCGTTCGCCAACTGCGGGGTGAATTCATCGACTATTCTCCCGAGGAGCTCATCGATATAGCCAACAAGGAATACGCCTGGTGCGAGGTCGAAATGCGCAAAGCCTCGAAGGAAATGGGCTTCGGGGATGACTGGAAAGCCGCACTGGAAAAGGTGAAGAACACCTACGTTCCGCCGGGTGACCAGCCCACCGCGATGATGGACTTGTATAACCAGTCCATTGCGTTTCTGAAAAGCCATGACCTCGTCACCATTCCTCCCCTGGCGGACGAGACCTGGCGCATGGCCATGATGAGCCCCCAGCAACAACGGTATACGCCCTTCTTTTACGGAGGCGAGGAATTCGCCATCGCCTATCCCACCAATACCATGGACTTCGACGACCGAATGATGGCCATGCGGGGCAACAACCCCCATTTCAGCCGGGCGACCGTCCACCACGAGCTGATTGCGGGCCACTACCTCCAGCAATTCAGCGAGGAGCATTATAAAACGTACCGCCATTATGGGACACCCTTCTGGACCGAGGGGTGGGCCCTTTATTGGGAAAGGCTGCTCTGGTCCCTGGACTTTCCGGCGTCTCCCGAGGACCGGGTAGGTATGCTCTTCTGGCGCATGCACCGCTGCGCGCGCATCATCTTCTCCCTGAATTACCACATGGGAAAATGGACCCCCCAGCAGTGCATCGACTTCCTGGTGGACAAGGTGGGCCACGAGCGCGCCAACGCCGAAGGCGAAGTCCGGCGCTCCTTTGTGGGCGGGTATAGCCCCCTTTACCAGGTGGCCTACATGATCGGGGGCCTCGAGTTCGAGGCGCTGAAGCGGGAGTTGGTCGACAGCGGCCGCATGAGTTACCGCGCTTACCACGATGCCGTTTTGCATGAGAACAGTATGCCGGTGGAAATGGTCCGTGCGATCCTCCTGGGGCTGAAATTGCCCAAGGATTATCAAACCAGTTGGAGGTTCTACCGGGCGCCGGCGGCGCCATAGGCGAGGCGGCCAAGCAGGCCGGACGCGGCGCGCGGGCGCAAAAAAAACCCCCGCGCGGGCAGGGGCTCCTTGGAAGGATAGGTTCAATGTTTAATGGCTAGAAGAGGTAAGCAAAAATCGGTAAGCAAAACTCAGTAGATAAGGTTAAGTGGTTTGACAATACAAAAATACCTCCCCGCCACTGGGGGGAGTGTCACTATTTCCGCAAAAACTTGACCGTTAGGATGCGGTCTTTTGCGACCGCGGAGGATGGCCGTACTTGGCTTTGTATACCTTGGAAAAATAAGAGAGGGAGCTGAAGCCCGTTTCGTAGGCCACATCCTTGATGCGCCCGTAATTCTGCTCCAGCAGCACCGAAGCCTTTAACA
>Ga0206812_1134_pt1 | contig 13884 bp, 11 predicted proteins | sample Alteio_BWOrgCont_54_FD_152912 | JGI IMG/M metagenome (GOLD analysis project Ga0206812, IMG submission 152912) | Enriched cells from forest soil in Barre Woods Harvard Forest LTER site, Petersham, Massachusetts, United States -... | ecosystem: Environmental > Terrestrial > Soil > Temperate forest >... | reverse complement strand
GTTAATTTTTCTCTCGCCTGAATCATTGAGCCGTCCAGCCGCCGTCCACGGTCAAAACGCTTCCGGTAATGAACGAATTTTCGAGGAGCGCGACAACGGCCTGCGCGGCTTCCTCGACCGTGCCGAGACGGCCAACTGGGTGGACGCTTTTCAACCACTCCCTTTGGGGGTTGTTTGTCTTCGCCTCTCCGACGAATCGGTCTATCATCGGAGTTTCAATCGTGCCGAATGCGACCGCATTCACGCGCACCCCTTGTTTCGCAACCTCCAACGCCGCCGACCGGGTCAAGCCGTTGACGGCATGTTTGGATGCGGTGTAAACGCCATAACCCGGCAGGCCGACTTGTCCAACCACCGACGAGGTGTTCACAATTGCGCCGCCATTTTTGAGGATGGCGGGGATTTCGTGCTTCATGCTGAGCAACGTCCCAAGCACGTTGATGTTGAAAACGGTTCGATAATTCTCCTCGGTCTGCTGGTCCGTCGGCAGATTCAGTGCGCCTTCGACGCCAGCATTGTTAAAGGCGAAATCGAGCCGGCCAAAGGTCGCCACCGTTTTGTCCACGAGGGCTTTTACATCGGCCTCGCGGCTGACATCTGTTTTAACAAACAGTGCTTTGCCGCCCAGCTTTTCAATGGCTTCGACCACTTCGCGGCCTTCATTTTCGCGCCGTCCGGCAACAACAACTTTAGCTCCTTCTGTGGCCAACGCCAGGGCCGCAGCTTTCCCAATTCCCGAAGTTCCACCAGTCACAAGCGCCACTTTATTTTCAAATGATGCCTTCATATTTCGCCTTTCTCTTTTGTGTTTTCATTTCGTTTCGGTCGTCCTGGCTTATCCTGTTGACGCTTTTAACATCGCATGGTTTTTGCAATCGTGGAAATCGTATGAGTTGCTTGCAGTAATCGGATTTTACGATAAGTTTTCAAACCATGGAACTTCGCCATCTGCGTTACTTTGCCGCCGTTTCCCAATATTTGAACTACAGCGAAACATCGCGTCGCCTGCACGTTGCCCAACCTGCGATCAGTCAGACCATCCTCGACCTTGAAGACGAACTCGATGTGAAGTTGTTTCTCCGCACAAAGCGGAGCGTCCAGCTCACTGCCGCGGGAACTGCATTTCTGCGTGAGGCCGAGGAAATCTTGCGTCGCGCCAATGAAGCCCAAAAGCTCGCCCAGCGAGCGGCGCGTGGCGAGGTCGGCACTTTGGGCATCGGCTTTTTCGGAACAGCCTTCGCCCCGATCTTGCCGTCTCTTGTCCACGCTTATCGGCGCAAATTTTCCGACGTCGAATTGCGCCTGTTTGAGTTGAACCCCGACCAGCAACTTGCCGCGTTCGACGAAGGCCGCATCGATTTGGGATTCACGCGCAGGCTCCCTTCGGATCGTCGCGCGGAATTCGCGGAAGAAGTGGTCTATACGGACCAACTCGCCGTTGCGTTGCACGCAGCCCACGCTCTTGCAAAACAGAAAGTCATCCGTTTAAAAAGTTTGGCCGGTGAGCCGTTTGTGCAGTTCCACCGAAAGGGCGCCCCCGGTTTGTTTGACGAGGTCATTGCCGTTTGCCGTCGGGCTGGTTTCTGCCCGCGCATCATCCACGAACCAAATCTTATGGCCACCGCGATGACCTTGGTCGAGAGCGGACTCGGCGTGTCGCTCATACCTCGTTGCGTGCGAACTTTGAATCGTCCCCAGGCAGTCATTCGCCAAATCGCACCAAAATCGGCTCCAATTCCCTTGTGCGTCATCTGGCGCAAATCTGCCCACAACCCGGCGCTGGCGGCGTTCCTGGACATTCTGAGAGCGGCGATGCCAGGAATCAGATCCCAAATGGAAACCTGACAAGCGCTCTCGATCACTTCGCGACAACCATGTAGCGCGCGAATGATCGGCAGGTTCGAGTTTTTCGATTTGACTAAAGCTGCTCCGGGCTTAGTTCCGCGGACTCATCCGCCCTTCATTTTTATCTTCACGGTTTTTCACAAAAATATTTTCTTGAGTTTTGCCGCAACTCGATGATGATAAACCCAGTTGAGATGGGGTCGTAGCTCAGTTGGTAGAGCGTCTCGTTCGCAAGGAGATTCCGATTTTTGGACTGTTTTGGACAGACTTGCCCTTACCTCTCAAACCTCGCTTTTCACATTGATGTGACAAGGACACAACTAGCCAGTTTTGCCCCAAAGTCTTTTTGCAAGGGGTGACAATCTAAAACCCTGTCAAACGCCCCCAAAGCGGTTTGGTATCAAATGGCAGAAAGAAATCCCCGACCGTAATCAAAGCCTCGGAAAACCCGATTTCCGCACGATTGCCGCCCCCCTGCCCCCCAATCGTCATTATTTGCCCGTGATGATAGCAATGAAATCAATTATTTTTGCTGACCTTGTGCCGAGTTCGTCGCAAATCATCAGCATCCTTCACGAGTCGCCAAAGTGGAACAGATAAACCGGCTGCAATCGAATGAGCAACATTCACCGTAGGATTCCGTTGAAAACGCTCAATCAAGGAAATCATTTTCGGGGCAAGGTCTGCTTTTTCTGCCAAGGATTCTTGCGACAAGCCTTTTGCCTTTCGGTGGTTCCTGACGGCAACACCAAAAGCTCGTGCAAAATCCCTTGAACGCATCCCGGAATTTTGCCGACAGAAAAGAAGGGTTTTACAGGAACAGTTGTTCCAATTCTAAGACTTGCAATATTTTTGACAAACTGGCATCGTCCGGGTCAAATGAACGCTCAAAACGGGCATTCTTCCTGAATCGTGGGAACAAACAAAATTATGAAGACAATACATTTGACTGTTTTAACTGCGGGACTTTCTCTTTTAACTCTTAAATCCGAGGCGCAACCCCTTTTTTTGACTAATGGTTTGATGGCCTATTTTCCCTTCAATGGCAATGGAAACGATAAAAGCGGCAACGGTAACAATCTTGCGCTGACAACGCAGACATTTATTCCCAACTGGCTAGGTCAGGCAAGTAATGCCATTCACTTTAATTATGGGAACTCGATTACCATTCCTAACTCGACAGGCTGGAATTACTCAAATTTCACCGTTTCCGTTTGGGCAGAGTTGGATTCAAGTGCTTTAGTTTACGGCTATTGGCCTTTTGTAGTCGGAAAAAGAGTAAACGATAACGACGGACTTTGGAACATTGGTCTTACATCAGCAAATCCGAGCGCAAACTCTATAGGCACTTGGGGTTTTGGTTTGTGGCCCACGAATGGCACGTTTGGTATAAATTCAACAAGTCAAGTGAACACAAATCAGTGGGCGCATTTATGTATCACCGCAGACGGGTCGAACTTCAACTGTTACGTAAATGGCGTGCTTCAAGCTCAAACGAATTATACAGGCGGTCTAACGGTTTCAGGGAATCCAATAACTATAGGAGGAAACGGTTGGTCGGGTGGAGCACCTCAAACATGGCAGGGCGGAATCGGCTCCTTTAGATATTACAATCTCGCCTTATCCTCAAGCGAAGTCACTCAACTTTATGCAATTGAATCAGGGCAGACGCTCTCGGTGGTTAAGGCCGTGACTGTGCAAGATTACAACCTCAACGTCGGTTCAAATTATCTGCTTCAAGTTTCCTCGGATTTAGCCCACTGGACAAACTATGGAGTGGCCTTCACTGCGACAAACACTTACTGGCAATCCACGAATTATTGGAATGTTGCGAACTGGAATCAGCTTTTCTTTCGCCTGTCGCCACAATAAGCGGTTGCTCCGCTCCCGTTTAAAAGTCAAGTAGAAATCTAATTAAAATTACCTGTCAATGGGGACCGGCGGAATTTTTCTTGTGAATCAGGTTTTGGAGAGCCATCGAAAAGCGAGGAATGTTCTCAATTTCATTGCCAAAGCGGTCACGAGAAACCTTGCAGACGTAAGAAATTCCCTCAAGTTGCAAAGTAGGGTTAAAGGTCTCGATTTTTGCCATTCCTTTGTTAAGTTTTTTAGACCAGATTTCTTGCATCTTTGCCGCAAAAACTTCAGGTGAAACCTTTTCAATTCCGTTGGCTGCAACCAAAAAGTGGGCGTGCCATTCACCTGCCGAACTCGGTTCATCTCGAAAGCAAAACAGGAGCTTCTTATACTTAAGGCTTAATCGTTGACAGGTCTTTTGCACAAGCGGTTAAAATCGTTCAGGCGGATTTTATGCGCCTTCTGCGTTCTGCAATATTCGCTTTCCCATGATATGCCCCCAAAAACAGCAAATTCCAAGTCAACGAGCTTTAAGGCGTCAGGGAAAACCTTGCGCTTCTCACCAATACAAAGTTCAAGGAGTGCTGTCTTTAGCTCCTTCAACTCGACTTCTCTGTTTTGGGACTTCTCGCGCATGGGGCATTCACCGCAGACGCGAGGGTGGTCTATATATCATGGCTTTAACAGACCAAAATGAATGATGTTTTTTTCAGGAAATTTCCCGGCCCAAATTTCGCCCAAAGAAAATCGCCCCGCGCCAATTTTCGCTCTCGTGAATTCTTACAAAGTCAGTTTTCGTGTCCAAACCGGGAAATAAAGAAAATAGGCACCCTACGCCTTTCCCTGCCGAGGAAACCGCTAACTTCCGAAAAACCGGCGGCATCCCATCTTCCCTTGTGTCAAGTTTAAGCATAAAATAAGGGAACTTAATAAGGCTTGTTGACAAGGGTCGAGTTTCTAGTTTCAAGGGCGATTTTTCCACCTGCAAGGACGGAGTTGGTATCTCACAAGGGGCATCCGCAGCACAAATGACCCAAAAAACACCTTGAATTTACTTGACTTCAATCTTCAAAGTTGCTACGATTGACAAATGGTAGAAAGCGGTAATCTCGAAAATAAATTCCGTCATCGTTTCCGGTGAACCCCTTGACTGGCAAATGTTAGCCTTATGTAACCGTTAGGGCTGGTTGTCAGTGGGGTTTGCCATAACAAAGAAGCAATTTAGTAAATATGACGATGACTCAGGATATTAAACCGGCAAAAACGGGGGATACAATCAAACGTGCAAGCAACCAACTCCCCAAGTTGCTTTATACAATCAAGGAAACCGCTTACCTCTTGAGCGTGAGCGAAAAGAGCGTGCGCCGTTTCTTGGAGCGCGGACTTTTACAGACCTCCAAAGCCTTACGAACCAAACTTATCACAAGGGAATCCATAGAAAAGTTTGTCAAAGCCACAGTCTAGCAACTACTTCACTTTCGCTAATTCGGTTTTGATATAATCTGCGTCATTATCCCCGAATACCTCTGTGTATGTATTCAATATCAACTTTCCCCCGTCCTGATGACCTTGCCATTTTGAAATCAATTTCACGTCAACCCCTGCTTGCCACAATCGCCGAATAAGTGAAGCCCGGATGTTGCGTTGCGTAAAGTTTCGGAACTGAAGGCGAGCGCAAGCAGACTGTAGGGCTTTTCTTGCATCCTTGATTTTGAAAACCTTTGCAGTGGGGGCAGGAGGCGGATTTTGTTTTTGCAGCAGTCTATCCAGAAGGGGTTTTAAATGGTCATATATCGGAACCTGAAAACGTTCTTGTGTCTTTTGGCGTTTGATATGGAGGTTTCCCGCTGTCCAATCAATGTCCGCCCATGTGAGCGCACTTGTCTCTGCCTGTCCAAGCCCTGCCAGTCCAAGAAATTCAATAAAATCGGCGGAATCTTCCGCGTCTGCGTTGAAGGGCTGCGCCCGTATGTCATTCACAATGGCGTTGAATTGTTCCAAAGTAGGGACAAAACGCTGTGGCTTTTGCGGTTTTTTCCACGTTGTTTTTACATCCGCAAAGGGTGAGGCGAGAATCATTTTGTCTGAAAGCGCAATCTCGAAAAGCTGTTTCAAAAAGCAGCAGTAACGATTATACGTCGTGTTTTTTACTCGCCCCTCTTGGTTCGCAAGCCATTCCCCCAAATACGAGGGTCGTATCTTGGACACGCGAATATCAAGGCCATGTCTCCATTCATTTTGAAATCGCTTGATTATGGAGGCATTTGTGGCTTGCGTTTTGACGGACTTGCCCCGATTAGCGGCAATAAATTTTTCGAGCAGTTGCGCCAAACTGGTCTTCTCCGCCGTCGAATCAATTTTGTCTAATCCCTTGACCCATTCGGCAAGCTTGCGCTCTGCAATCTTTCTATCGGTCGTTTGGAAGCTATGCTCTTTCCGCTTGCCTGATTGCTTTTTTATTCCATAATAAGTGCCGTTGAGTTTATGACGATAAAGACATTGAACGGTTGGAATCTTGTCCAAAAGTTGCCTTGTGCTCTTTTGCTGGTTGGTATCCATGCAAAGAGTATAGGGGGTGACAAAGCGGGGTGTCAAGGAATTTCGACTGTTTTCGGTTGCTCTGTAAATCGTTTAAATTAAACTTGTTGGGGTCGTAGCTCAGTTGGTAGAGCGTCTCGTTCGCAATGAGAAGGTCAGGGGTTCGACTCCCCTCGGCTCCACCAAGTTTTACTCTTCGTTGCGCCGCCAACCACAGCTCGGCAAGCAAGCCTCCTTAAGATCATGACTGATTCGTCAAGCCGGAACGCTGACGTCCTGATAGTCGGGGCAGGTCCCACGGGCTTGGTATTGGCCTTGTGGCTGACACGTCTCGGAGCGCGAGTAAGAATTATTGACAAAACGGCGGAACCGGGAACCGCTTCACGGGCGCTTGCCGTGCAGGCGCGCACCTTGGAGTTTTACAGGCAGATCGGTCTCGCTGATGCGATAGTCGAGCGAGGTCGGAAAGCGGTGGCGGCGAATCTTTGGGTGGCCGGCAAAAGGGCGGCGCAGGGGTTCTTCGGCGAGATGGGCGAGGAAATCAGCCCGTTCCCTTATGCGCTTGTCTTCCCGCAGGATGAACATGAGCGGCTGTTGATTAGCTCTCTGAAGAGACTTGGAGTCGAAGTCGAGCGCCGGACGGAACTCATGGGTTTTGAGGAAGCGGGGGATTATATTCTGGCAAACTTGAAAAAGCCAGACGGAATGGTGGAGGCGTGCCGGACGACTTGGCTTGCCGGGTGTGACGGCGCGCACTCAACCGTGCGGGAGACGCTGAAAATTGGGTTTCCCGGTGGGGAATATGATCATCTTTTTTATGTCGCTGATGTAAAAGGAAGCGGAGAAGTGATGAACAACGAGGTGCATGTCGGCCTCGATGCCAGTGAATTTCTGGCCGTTTTCCCACTGAAGGATCCCGGTCACGCACGCCTTGTAGGCACGGTGCGAGACGAGGGGGGACAACGTCGCGAAAATCTGTCGTGGAATGATGTCAGCAAACGGGTGCTCGAGTGGATGGACGTAAAGGTGGAAAGCGTGAACTGGTTTTCGACTTATCGTGTGCATCACCGAGTGGCAGATCGTTTCCGCAAGGGGCGCGCGTTTTTGCTTGGAGATGCGGCGCATATTCACAGCCCGGTGGGCGGGCAGGGCATGAACACGGGCATTGGCGATGCAGTCAACCTCGCATGGAAACTTGCGGCTGTCCTGCAATGGAGGGCGCACGAATCGCTGCTGAACACCTATGAGCCTGAACGCATTGCCTTTGCCCGGCGACTGCTTGCCACGACGGACCGGGCGTTCGTCGGCGTGACCAGTTCCACGATGATCGCCCGATTTCTGCGACTGAAAGTAGTGCCGCGCCTGATGCCTCTCGTTTTCGCCTTCGCCGCAGTTCGACGCCTCATGTTTCGCACGCTTTCCCAAACGGCGATAAACTACCGTGGAAGCAGTTTGAGCGAAGGCCGTGCTGGGGCGGTTCACGGCGGCGATCGGTTGCCTTGGGTGAATGGGCCACTCGACGGATGTCGGGACAACTTCGTGCCGCTGGAGTCGTTGGATTGGCAAATCCACGTCTATGGGTCAGCTTCGCCGGAAGTCAAAACGATTTGCGCCGAACGAAAATTGCCGCTTCATGTCTTTCCGTGGCGGCCGGATATGGGTCGTGCTGGCCTGCGACAGAACGCCCTCTATCTGGTGCGACCAGATGGCTACGTAGCGTTGGCGAATGCGGCTGGAAACACCAAGGCTGTTGCAGCATATCTCGACGCGCGCACGATTACGACGAGGACGAGCTGTGCCATTCCTGCTTGAACTGCGGAGTGGCAAACAGCACATTGTTCAATGCCAAAAGGAAAATGCCTTTGTTCCAGAAACCGATGACAGCAGACGAGTTGATACGCGGTCTTCCCGGTGAACAATTGGTGCGCCAGGGTTTGGCTGATTTCAATCCGGCCTCTGCGCCATTCCAGCCTGTCTGGTTCGTATCGCGCGACCGCGGTTAAGCCGTGCGGGCCTGATGCCTCAAAGTGGCTCCAACCAACCTTCCCAGGCTGAATTGCAACTTTACGAATTGCTGAAGCGGAACGGCGACGCGGCCTATTCCCGATACAATGCTTTGCTGCGAGAAATGATCAGCTTTGAAAATGCGCTGGACCACCGAATCACAAAACTGGGAATTTAAAATTGCGAACCGGGATTAAAAGTGGGTGAGGATTTGTTTCTTTAGACACTCCCGTTGATGGTTGACCCATTTCAGGCAGTGAGACAGCTTTATCTCGCAATGAAAACAAGCCACATTGAATCATGCGAATAAGAGTTCTGCAATCCGCCTCGCTGGCGTTGATCTTTCTAACGGCTTCCCTCGGCGAATGTTCGGCGGCGGTGATTGCGAAGGATGGCGTGGCCAAAACCGTAATCGTAGTGGACCCGGCATCCAGCCCGACGGAAAGATTCGCAGCCCAGCAACTGGCGGCTTGTCTCCAGCAAATCACGGGAGGTTCGTTCGAGATTCAAACGAATGCCAAAGCTCCCAAAAACGCGATCATCGTTGGGCCGGGAATCGCAGCCAGCTCTTGTTTCAGTGACGTTCCGTTTGCGGAACTGGGAGGCGAGGAGTTCGTCATCCGAACGGCGCATAATCGGATTTTGTTGGCTGGAGGGCCTCCACGAGGGACACTTTACGCCGTCAGCCGCTTTTTGCAGGACGAGTGCGGCGTGCGCTGGTGGACCCCTTGGGCGAGCCGGATTCCGCAACGTTCCTCATTGCGGATTGGGACCCTCAACGTCCGCGCCAAGCCTGCGTTCGAATATCGCAATCCTTACTGGCGTTGCGCGTTTGATCCCGAATGGTCGTGGCACAATCTTTGCAATGGCGATTCGTCGCATTTGACGGCAGAACAAGGCGGGAGCATCGAGTATAAGTATTTCGTCCATTCTTTCTACACGCTAGTGCCGCCACAAAAGTATTTTCCCGAGCATTCGGAATGGTTCAGCCTGGTCAATGGGCGTCGCACGGCAGAGAACGCCCAACTCTGCCTGTCAAACCCAGAGTTGCGGGACTTCGTCGTGGATCGCGTCAAAGAGGCGTTGCGCGAATCGCCTGAGGCTCGGATTATCAGTGTTTCGCAAAACGATTGCCTCAATGCCTGCGAATGCACCAATTGCAAGGCCATGGATGATGCGGAAGGGTCTCATGCGGGATCGTTAATTGCGTTTGTCAATTATATCGCAGAGAAAATCGCCCCCGAATTCCCGAATGTCTCGGTGGACACGCTGGCTTACCAATACACGCGCAAACCACCGAGGACGCTGAACACACGCTCGAATGTGATCGTCCGATTATGCAGTATCGAGTGCAACTTCCGCGAACCGCTGGACAGCCCGTCAAACAGCGCTTTTGCGGCAGACATTCGCGGCTGGGACGCAAAAGCAAATCGCCTTTATGCTTGGGATTACGTTACGGATTTCGCGCATTATATCCAGCCGTTTCCAGATTGGTTCACGCTGGGGCCGAATCTCCGTTTTTTCCAGGACCACAAAGTTCGAGGGGTCTTTGAAGAGGGCGCTTACGAATCGTACGGCACGGAAATGGCGGAATTGCGCGCGTGGGTGCTGGCGCAATTGCTGTGGAACCCGAGGCAGGATGATCGCGCGCTAATTCGGGAATTCCTTGACGGCTATTACGGGGCCGCCGGACGGCCATTGTGGCGCTACTTGGAACTGATGGAAGAGGCGTCGAAGGGATACAACTTAACAATTTGGACGCCGACCAATGCGCCGTTCTTGCATTTCAAAACTTTGGCGCAGGCGGAGAGTCTCTGGCGGGAGGCGGAGAAGGCGGTGAAGGGCAATGACGAATTGCTGAAACGCGTCCAGCAAGGGCATCTTGCCGTCCAGTATGTGTGGCTGGAGGGATGGGATCCGTTGCGAGCCGAGGGCGTTCGATCAGGGAACTCGTGGCCCTTTGCAGTGAGTCGTGAGGAATTGGGCCGCCAATGGCTGGCAGTCGCTCATGGAGTTGAAGAAAAGCCGTGGACGAGAGTCACGATTGTCTCGGAAGGAGGGATTACGCCGGACGAATTTGTTGCGCAGATGGGGCAGAAAAAGCCGTAGCAGGATGCGCAAAAGAGGGTAGAATTGAAGCCTGGCAATGATACGTTTAAGAATTTTCAAAGCGGGCGTCGTCGTGATTCTCGCTGTGCTGCTGCGCGCATCCCTTGGTTCGGCGCAAAACACCGCGGCATTTGCGCCTGTTTTAGGGCCGGCCCCAAAGGCGCCAGGCAATATTGGATCTTCCTCTGGCGGTAGTCCGCGCAAGCTGGATGTCACTGGCGGACTCAGCGTTAACAGCAATTCCCGCGAGCAAACGCGTGAATTTTACAACGCAATTTATCCTGCCTCGGAAGGCGTGCCAATGAACTCCTCCGCAGTGATCGCCGATTGCGATCCGGGCACAAATAGCGCCGCGTATCTGGACGCAACACTTCTAAGAATCAATTGGTTCCGCGCCATGGGGGGGGTGCCCGCGTCGATTACGTTCTCCGCGTCCGAAAACCCCGAAGATCAGTCTGCCGCGTTGATCGTGTCGGCAAACAATCAGTTGGCGCACAGCGGAATACCTGATACATGGAGTTGTTTCAACACCGGTGGCACGAACGCGGCCGCGAATTCCGATTTGGGTCTCGCAGTGACTGGCCCGGATGCCATTACTGGATATATTTGGGACTACGGTTCGGACAACTGGAACGCTGGCCATCGCCGATGGATCTTGTATCCACAGACGCAAATGATGGCTGATGGGGATGTCCCCTCGCAAGGCACCAACTCCTCCGCGAATGCCGTGTGGGTAATCGATTCCAATTACGGCGGCCCTCGCCCCAACACCGCCGCGCCGTACGTGTCTTGGCCTCCCCCGGGATACGCCCCTTACCAGGTGGTTTTTCCACAATGGTCCTTTGCTTTATCGAATGCTGACCTGGCCACGGCCACCATTACGATGCAAAGCAACGGCGTTCCACTAAACATAAAAATACAGCCGTTTGCGCCGGATTATGGCGAAAACACTGTTGTCTGGTATCCCACTAACCTGGATTGGACCAGCTACCAAACCACTTTTCCATTCAATGGCTCCGACACGGTCTATGACATCACAATTAACAACGTCCAGACCGCTTCGGGATACCAAAATTTTAGCTATAGTGTCACGGTTTTCGATCCCGCACTCGCCGGCGCAGACTATGTCCCGACGATTATAAAGGGGACGAATCGTCCTTCCGTCAACGGCAACAACACATACTCCTGCACCCCGTCCACAAATCCGGCCATCACCGGCTATCAATGGGTCACTGCCCAACCTACTAATGGAAACCTGGCGGACAATGCGCTCAGCGGCTTGGCCAATTTCACGATTTACCCGGCGCCTCTTTACTCTGTGATTACGAATCCGCCCGTCGGGTCGGGAAGCTGTTTTCATTTGACTCACACCAACCCCGCGCCTCAATGGCTCCAATTCAAAGAGACTTTCTTTCCCGCCACTAATACGTTGTTGAGCTTTCAAAGCCTTCTGGGGTATGCCACAACGAATGAAGTGGCGCGCGTGCAAATCTCCACTAACGGGGGCAGCGCATGGCTCAACTTATATACCCAAACGGGAACCGGAGGTTCTGGGAACAGTAGCTTTTCAGCGCACAGTTTGTCCCTCTCAAATTACGCCGGACGCGTGACTTCCGTTCGATTTAACTACGATTATCCCGGAGGGATCTATTATTCCCAAGTGACTCCGAACGTGGGCTGGTGTCTGGAACATATTCTCGTCACGAATGTGAGCCAGTTGGTTTCTTTGGCCACGAATAGCACCGGCTCAACCAACTTCAATTTTGTGCCCACTCAGACAGGAAATTGGGTGGTCGAGACCCGCGGAATTCTTTTCAATCAATTTGGAATAGATTGGTCGCCATCGATAGAAGTTACCGCGATAACAAATATTGCGCCCGCATCGATTATGTTGGGAGCCATGGGGGTTGCCGCGAACCAGGCCCAAATCCCATTTGCGCTAACTGGCGGTCCAATCTCATCGTTCCAACTGCTTCAAGCCAGCCAAATCAGTGGACCCTGGCAGACGAATTCAAGCGCAGTGCTGACCACGCTTGTGGCAGGAAGTTCCTACCAATTCACGGCGGCAGTAGGCGGGGCGACGATGTTTTACCGGGTGCTCGGTCGTTAGCGGGTTTGTTCAACGGCTGCTTTGGCCGATTCTTTTTCGCCATAGCCGTAATGCCCATATCCGTAACCGTGATAGTAGGAATAGTAGTAGCCGCTAAAGCGGCGGCTGGGCATGAGGTTCAGAACAATTCCGCCGATCGGCGCGTTTGCCTTGTTGAGCAATTGCAAACTGCGCTCCACGACCTTCCGCGCCGTCTTGCAGCCATGGACTACCAGCACAACGGTTTGCACCTTGGAAGCTACCAGGAGCGTGTCGCTCACCGGCAGCAGAGGCGCGGTGTCAATGACAACACGATCAAATTGAGACAGAGCCTCATTGAGGAAGCGTTGAAAATCCACTTTAGTTAGAAGCTCGACCGGGTTGGGCACCGAACTTCCGCTGGGCACCCAGCAGAATTTTGGAACGTCCTTGTGCTGAATGCAGACTTCGGCGAGCGTTTTGCGGCCCAGGAAATAATCCGTTGCCCCAGGCAAATTGTTGCGTTTGCCTGTGAAAAACTCTTCGACCGAGGGCCGGCGCAAGTCAATGTCCACCAAAACGGTCCTCAAGTCTTGTTGCGCGAGGCTCACCGCATAATTAAGAGATGTGAAGGTCTTGCCCTCATCGGGCAGGGAACTGGTAAAGAGGTAAGTCTTGCGGTCATTTTCAGGACCGAGCATTGAAAGAGTCGTTCGCAATGTGCGAAAAACTTCCGCCCCAGTGGACTTGGAGCCTTCCGTGGCCACAAGCTTGTTGCCGTCGCCGGCATCTTTGCCCAATTTCGGAATGGTACCCAAAACCGGCAGGCCCAAATGTTGCTCGGCCTCGTCCACCGTGCGAAACGTGGTATTGATTGACTCCAAAAGGAAACTAAGCCCCAATCCGAGGGCCACACCGCCAAATAGAGCCAGCGCGAATACCAATTTGGCTCTTGGCGAAGCCGGGCGTTCGGGCACTAAAGCAGACTGGATGGCGTGGACCCGCTCCGGGGTGATTTGCGCCTCGACCCCTGTCTCGCCGAGACGGCCCACGATATCGTCAAAAGCCTTTTGGTCTAGTTTCACTTCTTGCGAAAGCGAATTAAACTTCACGCCGACATCGCCGAGCTGCATGGCGTTGGTTTCCGTATTGTGCAATTGCTCATCCAGGCCTTCCTCGGAACTCAAGGCGTTTTGATACGCAATCTGCAAACTTCCCTGGATACGAGTGCGGACTTTGAGCGCGGTTGTCGCCAGTTGTTGTTTAAGCGCCTCCAGTTGGTTCGATGCCAGCCTGTATTTCGGGTGCCTTTCGCGGTATCGTTGCTTGATCAAATCGAAATCGGTCTCTTGTTTTGCTACGGTCGTGGAAATCTGCACCACTTCGGGGTCTTGCATCACGTTGGTGTAGTCCAGCAAACTGTCGATATTCGTCGGCATTTTTAAAGAATCCTGATATAGGGA
>Ga0206812_1133_pt1 | contig 13947 bp, 11 predicted proteins | sample Alteio_BWOrgCont_54_FD_152912 | JGI IMG/M metagenome (GOLD analysis project Ga0206812, IMG submission 152912) | Enriched cells from forest soil in Barre Woods Harvard Forest LTER site, Petersham, Massachusetts, United States -... | ecosystem: Environmental > Terrestrial > Soil > Temperate forest >... | reverse complement strand
CGCAGGAGGTCCGAGGTAGAATAGCAAAATGGGCAACGTGTGAGAACTTCTCGGAATCCAAAGCAACACTCGGGTTCGCACTGGACAACTTCGTTGGGGCGAGCACGTCGGAAACCGAATTATCGTTGATATTCTGATAGCTGTAATTGAGCTGAATAAACGAAAACGCCGTCAGACCAGCAGATCCGGTGTTTGTAAAGGTGTGTTCAAATTTGACGGACAGGTTTAACGGGATAACCGTTATACCCTACTCAAGGTTGAGTTCCTGGAAGGCCCGATAAAATTGACGATGGATCGACGCTTCCAGGTCGTCTACCCGCCCTTGGCTGAGCACTTTTATCCGGATAGTGCGACAGCCCGTGACAATAAGAGTCAGCAGAAGCAGGAGTGGAATTGCCTTGCGCATAATTCAAGTTTTGGTGATGAATGCAGCCGGCTCAAATTAAGGGGCCGCGATTGAAAAGTCAACGTGAAAAACACCCTTTTTTTGACCTTGTCTAACGCCGGTGGTACTATCAACTTAAAAATGGAACCATGGAAAAGATAAAGGCTAATTATTGAATGATCGGAGGCAGCGTTGCGCCGCTCGTCTATCCTAAAATCCGATGGAGTTTAAATCCTCAAATAATTTTTCTTTTGTCAGGCTGTGAACATTGCAGTAGTTGATGGCAGCGCGTACTTTGTTGGAAAGGTCGAGGTAATCTTGAATTATATCTCCTTTGTATTCGCCGCCATGAACTATAGAATTCCTCATGTTGTATAGCTTCTTTATTCTTGTATAATTTGTATTAAACTGTGACTTGTCTGTCGAGATAATGATGGACAAATGCCTGGCAATGGTATGTGCGATTTGGTCTTTGCCGAGGTTAAACAGACTTTCCAAGCATGTCATTAGTGTTATAAATCGTATCCGGCCATCTGGTAGATCATATACTACATTAAAGTTTTTTATCGCAAGCTCGGTTAGGGAATTGTATTCATACTTTGCGACTAATTTTTTCGATAGCATTTCTGCTTCCTCGTCGTTAAGTGTAAAGTCGCCGGCAGAGCCAATGGCAATCTCATTTTTTCTTAACCCTATTTGCCTTGTCTCGGATGTTATATGAAAGAATTGCGAATATCGGATTTCACCGATTTTGAAAAGTCGGAGTTGCAGCAAGAGGTCGCTGGCAAAAGAATAAAAGGTGGAAAATTCGGTTTGTTCGACGATAATGTCCGTATGGTCTCCATTGACTTCAAAGCCGGTTAGCTTTTGTAGCAGAAGTATCCCTGGATATTCCATGTGCATGAACATTTGGCCGAATGGTGGCGTATGGACAAGGGCGTTGTGTAATTCATGCGATATTCCGTGATGATGCCGGCCGATCATTATGGTAAGTGGGCGATCCTGGCTTTTGGGTATGTTAACTATTTCGGAAAAATTGCTTTCGAAATCCGACGCATCTACCCATAAGAATTTGTAGCCAAACTTTTCTATTGTAGGATTCAATTTTAAGATGGACCTGTCAGCATTAAGGACATGCGCATACGATTCAAATGTATATTTTCCTACGTTAATCATGTTATTACGTTTGTCTCGGGTAAAACGACTGCTAAAGTGTTTTTTTCTCTTTCAATATGGCGTCCATAAGGTGAAGGTCGTCTATGAAGTCCAGGAGCAGTATCGCTTTTACGGAGTTTGTCAAAGTGCCATAGTCGACCGATTCGCCATGAATGATGGAGTGACGGTTGAGGTCTGACAGTCGGGTAGTATTTCCTTCAAGTACCAAACTGTCGTTTCGGTCGTCTTTTGCAAGTTGATTGTATAGTACGTTGAAAATGGAGTTTTCAGACAGTTCAAAAGCAAGCGCAAGTTTTTGGGTGCGAATGTCGGATTGGGTGCGTATCAGGTCAAAGAAGCCGACGGCAACAGGATTGCCGTTTTTGTCTTTGACGGAAAATATCTCTTTGGAGAGTCCATCGGCCTGTGTTAGGGCAAGGACAATACCAGCGTTGAATTCACCCTGCCGGTGGTGTTTGAAAATGCTGGACAGCAGGTGTCCGCGTTTTGGGAAAGCCGCGGTCAGTTTCTTTTCAATGGTGTCCAGTTGCTTGTCGAATATATTGAGGACGTCTGTTTCAAATGCTGCCGGGTCTTTTTGTAGGTACTCTTGCAAATTGGATATTGCCAGGCTGTCGATAAATTGCAGACTGAAATACCACCCTTCTGAAGGGAGAGAGTGGACGCCCTGAGATAATTGGAGTATATCGTTTAAGTATTGGGATATAGCTTGTTGCGCCTCCTGTATTTCCCTGAGCCAGGGAATTTTTTCTGTAATCGGGGCTAATGAATTGATCATGCGAACCAAGCCCTTATGGGGTGCGATTAGATCTTTATACAGTCTGCGTCCGAAATCGAGGGCATCAAGGGCATCATGCTTGGCATCGCCATCAAGGTCTGCCAGGGTTTTGTAGTATTCGGAGGTGGATTTTGCCATATAAGAAGGTACTGCAATTTAGCGCTCTTTTGTACACGTCACAGTGCATATACAACACCTAGATAGGCATCTTTGTTATTTTAGGCTGGTTTGGCGGTAGTTATTGATCTGATGACTTTTTTTTAGTACTGGCCTTTGTCGGAGAAATGATCAAGTACGGTTTTGTTTCTTGGCCATCGTTTTTGCTGAGCCGCCGGAGATGGTCAACATCAGGGCGGTAAGGCCAGTGACGATTATTGCCTGTAAGGCAGTAACACGCGATGCCAGCGAAGTTGTGTAAGGTGTTGATAATAAATCAATTGAAGGAAGTGATGGCACTCGTAGTAGTCTCTCGGCTCACAGATCGCAGATAATCAGGCAATTATTCACTAAATTAGCCAACTTGGCCCTGAATGGACAAGGTATTATTACCATGGCTACTCCAGAACTGTTGCCAACAGGATCAGCTATTGCCTCCGCAGGTAGATATCTGACAGAAATCTCTGCAAAATTCGACCCCAAGTTTTTGGCGTTGGTCAGTGAGCATCTGTACCCATCGGCAAATAAGGCATTCGAAGAATTGATTACAAATTGTTGGGATGCTGACGCGGGTAACGTCTATGTGAAAGTTCCTCCCAAACTGAATGATGCGAATTCAGCAATTTATATTCTGGACGATGGGCGATCCATGGATGTCGCTGGTTTGGAACAGCTTTGGAATATAGCTAATTCAAACAAAAGAGAGGGAACGCCTGGGAAACGAAAGAGCATAGGAAAATTCGGAATAGGAAAACTGGCAACTTACCTCCTGTGCAACGAACTCACCTATGTTTGCAAATTTTCAGATGGTATCATTCGGGTTGTGACGATGGACTACCGTGCAATAGACGAGGTTCGACATAAAGAAGGCGAGAACCTGAAGCTATTGGTCCGTGAGCTGGATGAGAAAGGTCTTGAATCGACACTCGCCTCGTATAAGGGAGGAGACGAGATTTTTGGTCTTATAGCTGCCGGTATCCCAGATATTAGTGTCGTTGGGAAATACCTGAACGAGTATGGAGGGGGTGATGGCCCGGGTCTTCCGAAATTATCAACTTGGACGCTTGCGGTCCTCTCTAGTTTGAAGACTCAGGGACATAATATAGAAGTCGGTAGAACGAAATACATGGTAAGTACCGCTTTGCCTCTCGGACAAAGTATGCGCATTAAATTTAATGACTCTATAATTCTGCCATCAAAAGAGAAGGTGCCTGTCAGAAAACAATGGATCATCGGGCAGGACTTGCCATTTGACTTCATCGAGGCAAGCGGAACTAAGGTTCTGCTACAGAAAAATGCTACTCCATATTCCCACGTGATAATTCCTGGGATTGGCGAAGTAACGGGTTGTGTGACCCTGTTTAAGGACAGTGTCGCTCGGGGAAAAAGCGACGATCTGCAAAGCAGCAACGGATGTTTTGTGAATGTTCTGGGAAGGGTGGTCAATGGGTCTGGCGAAGGACAGTTTTCAGTTGGACAATCAGCCCGAGGTACATTTAACAAATTCCGGGCGACGGTCAGGGCTGACGGGTTAGACCCTTTGATGACCATTCAGCGCGACACGCTTACCGAAAAGCCGGAACTGGACATAATGACCGCATTCTTGTTGAGGCTGTTCAACCTTGCGAGGACGCTTGACGAAAGTGTTGAAAGTCAACTGTTCGAGGCCGCGTCCAAAGTTCGGCAAGGATCTTTGACAAAGTTGCCGTTTGACAATGTAGCAGCCGTCCTTCAGGCCAATGGGTTGCAGCCGGAAAATCTGCCGGTATTTATCAATGTTCCGCCTACAACGGCTACGTCTGACATCGAATCCTGGATTGAAACGACAAAAAAGGGAAAGGCAGACGCTCTTTCTGGCTTCGAGTTCGTTACGAAAGAACCAAAAGACTATCTCGCGACTTATGATGTTCTTACCAAAAGGGTATCGATCAACCAGAACCATCCATTTGCCGTTGAGCATTCTGGAAGTGAAAAAGAACGCGCAATTGTAGAGGACACTGTCCTTATTCAAATAATGACGGATACATTTCTGTTGAATAATGGCGTTGACGGGGGGTTGATCGACAATATGAATGCCTACCGAGATGCCTGGCAAAGAACAATGGCGCAAATAAGGCGTAAGACGCCCGCCCAAATTATTAGGCTATTGGAGGAATGGGATAATCAAGCAAAGCCACTGGAGGAGATTGTTGGGGACGCGTTGTCGTTTTTAGGTTACAGTGTGGAAAGAATGGGAGCTAAGGGCCAGCCTGAAGGTGTTGCCACAGCTTTTGCGTCGCCGGCCAGTGAGAGTAACCCACAAATGTATCGTTTTACCTATGACACGAAAGCAACGAAACACGACGCAGTGCAAACTGGCAATGTACACATGGCCGGCTTGAAGCGACATAGAAATGACCATTCTTGTCATTTTACGCTGCTGGTAGCGCCCAATTTTCAAGAAGGCGCGTTGGAAACTGAGGCGACAAATAATGACGTAACACCCATGACAACCGAAACTTTGTGCGACTTGATCAAACTTAGTATGGGTTATGGGTCATTGAGTCTCGTAAATTTGAAGGAGATTTTCACACTTCGATCACCAAAGGATGTAGCTGGTTGGGTGGCTAACCTAGGACGAGAATTGACAGCGCAAAAGAATATTGATATTGGTACCCTTGTGAATGTGTTGAATCTCATCGCTGCACATGAAAGTTACGATGTGTTGACTTGCTCTGTCATTGCCCGGAAATATCGCGAGTTGGTTGGATCGCCCACTGACCCCAAGGAATCGCAGATAATGGCGGTGTTGGAATCGTTTGCGCTGATTGCCCCGGGTTCAATCGGTATTGATTCACTTACGGGAAAAGTATTTATTTATACCGATCCTGAACAACTCCGTCATGAAATCGCTAACCAGGCACAAATGATTCCCGGCAAATACGTGGTGGGAGCTTTGGCATCAGCGGAGGAAATGGGAAAACCGCATTGACTTCTAGGCGATAAATAACGTTGGATATTAAATTCAGTATTCAAAGTGGCGGTAACGTGGATTTCAGCCCCGGTTTTTCCATTCTCGGTGCAGATTTTGCGAAGATGAGCCTGGAACTGGAGAGGCAGGCGACCCGAACCAACGAGGTCCAATTCACGTTTGACGTGTTGCAGGGTGATCCAATCAGTGGCTTTAACAACAAGGAATATTATCACCTGCGGGATAGCCTGATCAAAAAAGCACCGGGGGGCATCTGCGCCTATTTTCCTGATCAGGATTACACAGATTCAAATAAAATTAATATCCTGACCACTCCCCCGGTGGCCGACCAACGTGGTTTTTCGGCCTGTGTCGCATATTCGGTTTGTTATACGACATTAAGTACGATCTTGAAGAGAGGTTCGGGTGGATATAATAGTTCAAACATATATAGCCCCGACTTTATCTACGCCCGGATGACGGACAAGAGCTGTGGAGGTTTGCAGCTGCCGCCCGTTCTCGACTTTATCGTTGCGAATGGAGATTGCACGACGGCTGATGTCCCGCTGCAAGACACCGCCGACTGCAAGAAGTATGACTCCACCATGAGGAAGAAGGTGCGGGCTTCCATAGGTAAGGCCCTTGCCATTCACGACCAGCTGAAAATGGGCTGGGTGCCGCTGGACCCGAACGATATCGACCAGATTAGGCTTGTCCTTCAAAACGGCGAGCCGGTCATTGCGGCATTTTATATCTCTTCTTCCTTCATGGATATGTGGAGCTACCCGAACCCGCTATATCCAGGCAAGAATGTTTGGAAGTCGTTGAGTGGCCCTTATACCGATTCCCATTGCGTGGCGATTGTCGGTTATGACAATGGCGTGAAGATGTTCAAGGTTCAAAATTCGTGGGGAACGAGTAATAGCGCCGGGGACGGCTTTTTTTGGGTGACCTACGACCTGGTGCAACGGGGTTGTTTTTCTGAGGCCTATTCGTTCATGCGGAATCCGGATTTAACCCCGAAGTAATGGTGAAATGGTACATTCCCAAGCACAAATCCGCCAAAGCAATTTCCGAGCAATTGATTAATTTTCCTCGTCCACCCTGTGCCAACCTCATGGTGTTAAACAATTAGGTAATTTCACTGTGACAAAACCTAGCGATGAGTCCGTATATTAGCCCCAGAAGGAGCAAGCCAAACGGAATTCCGCTTGCTATTCTTCCGACCGAACACTTATGAAGGTTTATTTGATAACAGATTATTTGTATGCCCACCCCGTCCGGGAGGCGTTGAATATGATAGCCCTATGCTTGGGGCGACAAAATCGCAATAAATTGGTCACCTTTTTTAAAATATTGGTGACCACTTATAGTTAAATTTGGTAACCATTTCCAATTAATGAGAAATAGGTAACAATCCATGAACGTCTTGACACTATTAATTGTAGGCCAATTAATTGTCCACATCTACCACCTTGTTATTGTAATTTTATTGTATTGTGACGCCCCTTAAAGCAATAGGTAAAATAGGCACTAAAGCCGTCAGGGAGCTTCGCCTACGAAAGCTCCAAAAAGGCCTCCCTTCTATGATCAATTCCTAGAATTTGAAACCTAATGAATGCTACCTTGAATATCCAGACGGAGTAATTCAATTAGTATTTCTTAAATGGGGAGCCAAAGAATTTACTGTAATTAGGGACCTTTCACAAGAAGAAAGACAATCCCTCCGTAAAAAGCATGGCTTTGGTGTTCGATAGAATCTCATGACCCACCAACTTCAAATTATTGATAGTCAAGAAAATTACTCCCGAAATAGGTCATAAACCTCCAAAACGAGTTCGATAGAAATCTCATCAGGCGCACTGCGGTCTTTTTGGGCCAATTATTTGAAGGCTGCTCATTATAGAGCGGCCTTTTTTTATTCATGTTCGCTCTTACAATGAAATTCAGCCCGTTCCCTTCGAGTTACAAACCAGCCATTTCGTAAATTTATAAACAAAGGACGAGGTATCTAACCTTTCTTCATAGCCTATTTTAATCTTCATCTAATGCTCGATCAAAAACCAGATAGCCAAGATTACTTGGTAAAAATAATTAAAAGCCTAACAGGAGGTATTCCGTTGGTTGGAGGCGTATTGCAGGAATGGATTGATACAGCCATTGTGCCCCACCATCAAAAGAAGATGCAAATATGGTTTGAATACGTAGATCAAACATTAACCGAGCTGGTGAAAAATGGACAAGTCACAAAGGAAGAGCTCTTCGCCGACGAAAGGTTTGCTTCTATATTTCAAAAAACATCTAAGGCTTATCTTGACAATGTTGAGGAATATAAAAAACCTGTATTACGAGCTTACTTAAAATCCTCATTAACTCAATCCTTGGCCTTAGACAAGAAATATATCTTTCTGAACATAATCGAAGAATTAACGGAGACACAGCTGATGATATTAAAAGATGTGTTTGAAAATCATACGAGCGAAGAACGTTTATATCAATCAAGTCTGGAAGCCAAGTTAGCCGAAAAGTATACTAATAATAATTCAGAATACTTAAAGCTATTAATCAAGGGCCTGCAGAATAACTATCTATTAAACTATACTTCTGCCCCATTCATAAAGGATAAAACCCGACAGTGGTGCATGAATCCAAGTCAAATAGGAATAGAGCTTATCGAATACATTAAGATTGACTAACAAATCGACCAATTGCACCTCTGAAACTGAGAGTCCTTCACGGTAGCCGAATGGATGGGTGGGAATGATCCGGATATTGGAGATAAGGTCACAGTTGTTCTTCATCGCTAAAACCCTCAACTGGTCGTTATTTGCAACACAAATTTATGTATTGATTAAACTCTTGAAATTTGTTAATACTTTTGTAAGTAACTTTCGAAGAATTTGCCAAGATATGCCTCAAACATTTGACCAATCCATCCATTAATCGTAACTTTACTCTTGTGACAACACTCCAAACCATAGGAAAAATAGGCAACGAAGCTGTCCACGAACTCCGCTTAAAAAAGCTTCAAAACGGCCTCCCTTTTATGATCAATTCTAGGGATTTGGAGCCAAATCAATGTTATCTTGAATACCCAGTTGGCAAAATTCAATTGGTATTTCTTAAGAATGCAGCCAAAGAATTTACTGTTATTAGGACCCTCTCACAAGAAGAAGAAAAAGCCCTCCGAACGAAGCACGGTTTTTCCCGCCTGTAATTATGCCTGAGCTCTATATTATAACGGGCTCCAATGGTGCCGGTAAATCTAGTATTGGCCCCAAATACCTGCCACAAGATTTCAAGCTTGATGGTCAAGTCTTCGATGGTGATAAGCTTTTTGTAGAAAAAAAAGAAAGAGCTCTGGAGAACCAATAAATCTCATAAAGAATGCCGGAATTTGGCTTTCGCTTTTGTCACTGAGACATTCGATCATCTTGTGGAAGATGCTCTTTCGGCCAATAGAAACTTTGCCTACGAAGGGCACTTTACAAACGAAGCGACTTGGGACATCCCTCGGCAGTTTAAGGTAGGAGAATATAGAATTCATCTCATATTTTTAGGCCTTCGGGATACAAGTCTTTCTGAACTTCGTGTAGTCGACCGCACACAGTCGGGAGGCCATTATGTTGATCCTCAAACTGTTGCAGACAATTTCTATGGCAATTTGGAAAAGCTGAATCAGCACTACTCCATGTTTGATACTGTTCAAATTATTGATACCTCGGAATCCGAACATATAGTCTTAGCCGTTCTTGAAAGGGGAAATGTCATCCATGCATTAAAATCTGCAATGTTACCTAGTTGGTTTCATATTTATTTGCCAAATATTGTGGGCAAAATAGTAGGCTAGAGGACAAAATGCTTTTCGGAAAAGAGTTCGATAAAATCTCATGACCGTCCAACCCCAATGTATTGATAATCACGAAACATCAGCCGCGGAATAGGTCGCAAACCTCCAAAAAGAGTTCGATAGAAATCTGCTCATGCGCACATGTTATAGTTCCTGCCCCGGGCCTTCAGCCCGGGTTTTTTCGTTTATGGATCGGGAGCTAGCTTGAACAAAAATGGTGACGTGTAGATCGAAGTACCGCTACGGGAAGCATTAATTGGTAGCTTTGAGTTTGTGAAAAGTAACAAGACCATAAGTATTAAAGCAGCCCTTGCAGGAATTCACTTATCTGCAAGAAGAAAAGCCTCCAGGAGAAACCTCCCTGTTGCAATTTCCGAAGGCGAGAAAACCATCCTTTTGTATCCTGACGGCACTCGCAAGCCCTATACCCCCGAAGCAATAGCAGCGCTTAGAGATTCCTCAAGCGTGATTTCTAGTTAGAAAGTTATGTAAATGAACCACCTCAATACCCTCTGAGGTGGTGCCCAATCCAAATTCATCCAAAGTGATAATGTATTTTGGAAAATTATCATTTGCTTTCTCCAAACTTGCCACTTCCCTTCTGAGTGTATCCTTTACTTGAAGTCGGTAACATACCTGCTCGGAAATTCACTGAACCGTTGACTTATTAGTCATATCTAATGAAACAAAAACTTTCGGCTATTTGTTAGTTATAACTTATGGAAAAGTGTAAAGAGCAAAAATTCAGTTCCGTGAAAGGTGAGGTCGGAAAATATTAACTAAATTCGGGGACAATAAATTAATATAGCGATGAGCAGCTATCCAATTCGTGATCCCCAAAAAGACAACTTAATCACGCCACAGAATTCCGTTTTGATAATCATAGATTATCAGCCGACACAGGTTAATTCGGTTAATTCAATTCCGAAATCACAGTTAATTACAAATATTGTTGCTGTTGCCGAAATTTGCATGGCATTCAAGGTGCCTGTTATTCTTTCGACTGTTAATGTGAAAACGGGCATGAATAAGGATACCATCCCCAGGCTTGCAGCTGCATTACCGGGTATTGCATCCTACGACAGGACTATCATGAATTCATGGGAAGACAAGGAATTTAATGAAGCGGTAAAATCGGTTGGGAGAAAGAAATTGATCATGACTGCCCTGTGGACAGAGGTCTGCCTTGCTTTTCCGGCATTGGATGCGTTAAAGGAAGGGTTTGAGGTATATCCCATTGTAGATGCAGTTGGCGGCACTTCGGTTGCCTCTCATGAAACGGGCTTGAGACGTATGGAACAGGCAGGGGCAAAGTTGACGTCAGTCGTCCAACTCATTTGTGAATTGCAACGCGATTGGAACAGGCATGAGACCGTTCCATACTTTGTAAAGGCGTTAACTGAAGCGGGCGCGTTCTTAGCGGAATAGACAAGCTGTAATTAATGCTACTATTTATCTCTTTATCAAAGGGATTTGCAGGTTTGTTGGCCTGTTTTCTTCCGTGTCAAAACCCCGCCCGTCAATATTTCTCGCACCCCAATACATCATTCCTTGAAAAATGTGAATGAGATCGTATTCTTTAAATATCTGCCCTTCAGCAAGGGCAAAAGGCGGAAATGCTTTTTTGAAAATGCTTTGGGGTTCCCCAACTTTCCATTCATTGAAACCTTTAGTGTATTTGTTCAAGACGTCTGCGAAGCCCTGTATGAGAGGCGTCACAATATATTCTTCATCGGCGGAGAAATCTACCTTTTGCGCTCCCGGGGCTATTGGATGATCGCCTCGCCATTCAATATGGCCCCTGATAGACATTTTCGCCAAAGGAACGTTGCCAAACGGATCAGCGAAATTTGTTACATCGAGCTCAAACTGGTCATTAGGATGGAGTGTAAAACTTCTTTTCAGATAGAACGGCTTTAATGTCCCATCTGCATTTTTATTGTTGCTGGGCCGCACCTCTGCTGCGATACTTTCCCAATTTCCGACGGAAGCATCTTTTACCTGTTGAATTGTCATTTTGTTCTTTTGGTAAATCTCCCCAACTAATGGCACAATGGATTGTAAAAAACAAAGTGATCTTTGTAAAAAATAAAGGTTCAGGATATCTAAGGCCTCTTGCGATAGGCTGCCGGAGTTATCCCTGTCTGTTTTTTGAAGAAATGGCTGAAATGGGAAGAGTCGGCGAAGCCAAGTTTAAATGAAATTTCCTTGAGGGTCAGTCTTGTATGACTTAGCAACGATTGCGCCTCATAAGAAATTTGCTCATGCATAAATGCAATGGCTGTTTTTTGCTTTTGCCGCTTTATAACTGCATTTAAGTGATTGGGATGCGTCGACAATTGAGATGCGAGCTGTTTTATGGTAAATTTTCGCTTATCAATATTGCCCCTCGCTATATTTTGTCGTATCAAAGAACGATACCGTTCAATCAATATTTTTTCACGCTGGTGGATATGCGTTATTAGTGCTTTATCTGTTTCCGCATATCTGAAATACATCCTTCGCACATGAACCAAAAGGATTTGAGTATAAGAGACGATAATTTGAAACTTGTCGGCCCTGTCAGACTGGTACTCGCTCAAAATCTTTTTATACAGCTCAGTAAGAAGTTCGACCTCATCGGTCTCTATTTCAAATGGAATTGCTTTTTCGAGTTGAAAAAATGGCAGATCAAATACGATGTCAGCAAGTGCTTTATGACTGAGCAGAAAACTTTCAGTGAAAACTATAAAATATTCTTTCAGCCAACGTGAAGGTTTTACCCAGGAAACGACCTGGCAGGGTGTTTTGAAATATAAGGCTGGCTTATCAAGCTTTGTTTTCCAGAAGCCGGCGTTGAGGTTTACGTCGCCTTCCAAAAATAGCGTTATGCAGTAAAAAGAATGGCGGAAAGGTTTAGCGACGTAGTCATATGACTTCAATACCTCCGGGTCGATTTCCCTAATATCAAAATCTTTATGTAGCGGAGGTTTTGCTTTGACATGATTGTAAAAGCTGACCAAGTCAGGCAAGTATGGAATTTCGCCACCCATATACCCAAATATAGAAATTCATTTTACTTTCTCAACTAACAACCTTTCACAAACTGCGTGGCTCAAAGTTTCCATTGGTCGGTTTTCGTAGCTGACGAGCATTGACGAGTCAAAAGATTCTATGGACTTAATCTTAATTTTGGTTCCCAATTTGATCTCCCGGTTATTCAGGAATTTCAGGAACTCGGAAGAGCTATGGATGACAGCGGAAATCTTCACCGTCTCCCCAGCATGGCAGGCTGAAAGTTTATCATAGGTGACCCATGCCAATTTACCATTTTTGTCTGGAATTGGCGCACCGTGCGGATCCAACTTCGGGAAGCCCAGCAATTCATCTATCTTATCGAAAAACGCCGTTGATTGGACATGCTCTACCTGTTCGGCTATGTCGTGGACTTCTTCCCATCCAAATCCCATTTTTTGAACAAGGAACATTTCGGTGAGTCGGTGCTTGCGAATCACAAGACTTGCCTCCTTCTTCCCTTTTTCCGTTAACCGGAGTGGTTTATAGCTTTCGTAATGCACTAATTTTTTCCCTGCCAGTTTCTTCATCATGCTGGTAACAGTCGGCATCTTGATGCCCAACTGTTTGGATAGTTCATTTACGTTAACCTCGCCCGCGTGGTTGGCCAGGTTAAACAAGGCCTTAAGATAGTTCTCTTCCGTCAGGGAAATCATGATTCAAAAATACCCAAAAGTTTGATCGACTATGAAATAAAGGTACTCGTGCAATAAATATTTTGTTAGATATATCTAATTTAATAGTTTTGTCGATATAATATACAAGAAAGATGGCGCAAAAATTACTCTTCATTACCTTATTCACCTCGCTATTCTATTCAGGGGTAAGCCAAACCAATTCCGGATGGAACTTCCACGTTCAAAACACCGATATAGTTCAGGGTGACCTCCGTTTTCCCGCCAAATACTCAGGCCCGAACAGTCTGAACTCCAATGGCGAGATTCAGGAAACAGTTACGGCGAATTTGTTTGCCGGCGCGAAATTATGGCGCGGCGCCGAGGCACATGTAGACTTTTTGATATGGCAGGGCTTTGGCCTGACCCAAACCTATGGCATTGAAGCGTTCCCTAACGGAGACGCTTACAAAGCCGGCACCAAGTACCCAAACTATTCATTTGTGCATTTGTTTATACGTCAAACCATTGGCCTGGGTGGCGATGAGGAGAACGTCTCCGACGACCAGCTTGCGCTTGCGGGTAAACGGGACATTTCGAGGCTGACCATTACAATCGGTCGGTTTAGCCCGCTGGATATTTGTGACGACAACACGTACGCGCATGACCCGCATAGACAGTTCATGAATTGGGCGATGATGGCCAACCTCACCTGGGATTACGGACAAGATCAAATCGGGTACACTACCGGATTTTCCGTGGAATTACATCAGTCGAAATGGTCTTTGCGCTATGGATTTTTCCAAATGCCGCGTGATAAGAATGGTTTCACGGCCGACGACCAGGTTCTTATGTGGCCAAGGCGTGGAACCGACGGCCCGATTTGGCGGTCCTGGGCCATGATGGCGGAACTCGAGCGCCGTTACCGGATCAACGCTCATCCGGGAGCAATTCGGTTGTTGTCCTGGCTCGACGATGCTGATT
>Ga0206812_1131_pt1 | contig 14029 bp, 17 predicted proteins | sample Alteio_BWOrgCont_54_FD_152912 | JGI IMG/M metagenome (GOLD analysis project Ga0206812, IMG submission 152912) | Enriched cells from forest soil in Barre Woods Harvard Forest LTER site, Petersham, Massachusetts, United States -... | ecosystem: Environmental > Terrestrial > Soil > Temperate forest >... | reverse complement strand
CCTGTTGTACCCATTGATCGTAATCACCCCCATCGTCAGATCGATCAATTCCTGTTCCGAAAAGTGCACAACCGCTTCATCGTAAATGGCGTCCGGCACCATGCCATCGAGGCGTGTCAGTGCCTCCGCCCAGGCCAAAGCGGCCCGTTCCCGTCCAGAATAAAAAGGGGCATCCCTCCACGCATCCATAAGGTAGAGGCGTTGTCCGGATTCGCCCATGGCCCTTAGGTCCTTAGAATGCATATCGAGGCACATGGCGCAGCCGTTCATTTGGGATACGCGGAAATAGATCAGGTCGAGCAGGGAACGCTCCACAGGGGATTTGGACAAGTATGTCCCCAGGGCGCCTAATGCTTTCAGGGCGTTTTGGACGTTTTCAAAGTCCTGAATTCTCTTTTTCATTGGTTTATCTTTTATACCCTTATAATGCGCGAAGGAAAGAGAATTGGACAACCCTGGAAAAAATCAGTCGCAACTGTATTGATAGAGGAGCGATTCCTGGACGGTGGACGCCGCACGGTTTATTTTCCCGTTGGAATCGAAGGAATAGGTAAAATTAACGGTTCCGCTCGAGTTAGTATACCCCTGGCACAGATTGACATTCTTGATATATGGGAACCCGCCGCCGACCAGTTGGGAGACCTGCAGTACGTCCCCTTCCTGGTAAGGCATGTTGGTATAATACGTATACGACATGGTTATAGTACCATTCGTCAATGACGTGAGGTTTCCATTGGTAAATGTATACGTCGTGGTCACTGCGGGGCTGCTTCCGTCCTGATAGATGGATTTCAAAACCTGGTCATTGGCGCCGTAGGTGTACGTGGTGGTGGCAATGTCCTGGGTGGAGGGATAATACGAAACGACCGATTGAATGTAACCATCGCTGTTCAACGTTGTGGTATCTATCCGACTCACGGGACCGCCGGAATTCGACACCGAAGCGATCGCTACATTGCCGGTATAGGCATATTCCGCCTGAAAGGCGTTCAGTCCCGTCGCCACGAGCGAGGAAATCTGGCCACTGTTGTTATACGTGATGTTATACACCGTATTGGAACTGGAAGAATCCGTGACGGTCAGCAATTGGCAGGCGGATGAGGAAGAGCTGCCTTTCTTCCCGCAGGAAGGAGTAAGTGTAACAAGTAACAATAGGGCCACGAACAGGCGAATCATCTTTATCATAAGTAGGTTTTGCACTTTAAAAATAAGCAATCAACCCATAGTTGGATAAGTAAATGTACTTAATCCATATATGTTGCTTTCCAACCCCCTATTCTCCCCCGACAGAACAATTTAAAAACCCAAAAGAATACCCTGTCGAATTCTAAATGTTATAAACTGTTGATTTCAAGTTTAATAAATCACCAGCGATCATTCTATCTATAGCAAAACCTATACAATTCGCATGTTTTTTAGTATCGATCAATTAGAAAAAAAAGTAGGAAACAGGGTGTTTATCTAACAAAATCGAGCCATTGGATGGAGGATAAGTCCTTGATTTACAAATTATTAAATGTTCATAAACGGCATATCTTTGCGTATCATTAGTACCATTAAAGTCATTTTTCATTTATGCCAACTGGGGATATCAGGTATAAATATGTACGGAGTGTTTGGACAGCCGGGGATTTGCGTTCGTTTGCGGAGATTTTCAACATCATTCCGAGGTCCATCGTGGCCACGGACCTTGGTTTGAATTACGATCGTTTTTCAAAAAAAATACTCAAACCCGAATTGCTGACCTTCCGGGACATCCACCGTTTGTCGCGCCTGACCGATATCGACCCCAAGTCGATTGCGGGGCTCGTACTCGATCAAATAGAATCCGACAAGAAGGTAAAGGCCAGATAATGCAGCTTTCGTAACTTCGTGCCTGCAAAATCTATCGCATGGATGTACCCTTTACCCTCTATGACCGGCTCTGTGCTTTGACCGCGGGAGATTTCCAAGCCTTCTTGTACGATTGCGACGGTACCCTGGCCGACAATATGAAGGCCCATACGTCCGCCTACGTCGAAGTGGCCCGGTCCGATTATGACATCGACCTGGATGGAGCCATCATAGATGAACTGGCGGGCTGGCCTACCGTGCAGGTCTGCGAAGAGATCGGGCGGCGCTACCGAAAATCCTTCAACCCAACGGAATTCGCCACCCGGAAATCTCAATTATTTTATGACAAGTATATCCAGGAAACCAAGCCCGTTGATTTTGTGCTACAGCATTTAAGGGATCACGCCGGAAAAGTGAAGATCGGGGTAGTATCCGGCGGTCGCCGGACCACGGTGACACGCACCTTGACAATCCTGGGAATACAAGACTTGGTGGAAGTGATGGTTTGCGCAGGCGAAACGCAGAACGGCAAACCTGCTCCCGACCCATTTCTTAAAGCAGCAAGAGATCTCAACGTTGACCCGGTGAAGTGCATGGTATTCGAAGACGGCGATGCAGGTGTTCAGGCCGCCATTGCCGCAGGAATGAAGTGGGTACGGGTGGACAAGCTATAATGCTCAATCATTCTCCTATGATTAAATACGCCGCCTCGATCAACCGTTCCAGCTCCTCATACCCCGCCAAAATCTCCCTCCTTCCAAACTTCCCCAGCTCCTCGTCACTGCAGCAAAGACTCCTGGAAACAAGGTCCCACAATAGTTCCCGGGCATTCCCGGGAGTATAGGTTCCAAAGAAACCCTCTATCACCGCGAGCGGTTTTTCCAAATCCACCCGCCTCAAAGATGTCGTACGCATAGTCCCCTAAAGATAGTGGAATAGGCACAATGTACATATATCTAGGTACATCTTTTTTAGTAAAAATACCAACCTTAACATAAAATCAGAGGTAATGGACGAAAAAGATGCCATATGGCTTGGAAAATTTACCAGGCACCTGGTCAAATTGATGGAGGTAAAGAGTATGAGTCAGAGACGCCTGGCTACCCTTAGCGGCATCAGCCTTGGGAAGATCCACAAGATCGTACACAACAGGGCGAACATGAATATTACGACGCTGAGGAAGTTGGCCGAAGGGCTGGACATACCCGCCAAATTATTGTTGGATTTCGAAGAAGAGCAATAGGCGCGGGTGCGCTATTCAACCTTATCCGCAAGGCCTAGTTTTTCTACGGCCACCTGCGCGGCGATTTGGCTGGCGTCCTTCTTATTGTATCCTTTGCCTTCGGATATGATCTCTCCATCGACCACGGCCGCCACGGTGAAAAGGCGCCTGCCGTTTTCAAAACGCTCATCCACGGTCTCGAATTCCAGCACTTTCCCGTTCTTGCTGGCCCAGCCGTAGAGCTTATTCTTGTGGTTGATCTCCAGGTTTTCCAGTTCATCCAGGAAGAAGTAAGGAAGGATGACGCGTTTCATGATCCATCGCTTGGTGCGAAAATATCCGAGGTCCAAATAAATGGCCCCGATCAGGGCCTCCAGGGTGTTTCCGAATATTTGGGAGATTTTCAGCGAATTGTCGTGCTTGTTGTAGAGTGTGATCCTTTTGAGCCCCATCTTCAGCGCTACTTCGTTCAGGATGGACCGGTTGACCATCTTGCTGCGCATTTCCGTAAGGAACCCTTCCCCTTTATATGGATATTTCTTGAACAGGAAATCACCTACTACGGTGCTCAGCACGGCATCCCCCAGGAATTCCAGGCGTTCGTTATTCTGGTCGCTGCCTTCTTTTATAGATCGGTGGCTCAACGCCGTTTTGTACAACGGAAGGTTTTTGGGCCTGAAACCCAATACATTGCGCAGATTCTTTTCAAAGACAGATCGTGCTGGAAATATGTGACGTACTAGAAAAAAATTCACACGTTAATCTACGAATTTTTTGACAATCACGGAGGCATTGTGGCCGCCAAACCCGAAGGTATTGCTGAGAGCGGCCCTCACCTCCCGTTTCTGAGCGTTGTTGAAGGTGAAATTAAAGCGGGGATCCAATTCAGGATCGTCTGTGAAATGATTGATGGTGGGCGGGACCAAATCGCTGCGGACACTCATTATGCAGGCAATGGCCTCGATCACACCGGCTGCTCCGAGGAGGTGTCCGGTCATGGATTTGGTGGAACTGATATTCAGATCATATGCATGCGTTCCAAAGACCTCCTGGATCGCCTTGGACTCTGCTACGTCCCCCAGGGGAGTGGAGGTGCCGTGCACATTGATGTAGTCTATGTCTTCAGGATTCATTCCCGCGTCCTGAAGGGCTGCCCGCATGACGTTCCGGGCGCCAAGGCCTTCCGGATGCGGGGCGGTCATATGATAGGCGTCCGCACTGGCGCCCCCTCCGGCTATTTCGCAGTATATCCTGGCTCCCCTTGCACGGGCGTGCTCGAGTTCTTCCAGGATGAGCACCCCTGCCCCTTCGCCCATTACAAAGCCATCCCGGTCCTTATCGAAGGGACGGGAAGCTGTTTTGGGATCGTCATTGCGTTCGCTGAGGGCCTTCATGGCATTGAAGCCGCCCACACCCGCCTCGCTGATCACGCTTTCGGCCCCACCCGTAAGGATGATGTCCGCCCTGCTGAGGCGAACCTCGGTAGCGGCTGCAATGATGGCGTTGGTGGAGGATGCGCAGGCAGATACGACGGCAAAGTTGGGTCCCCGGAACCCATGACGCATGGATATATGCCCCGCGGCAATATCCAGGATCATTTTGGGAATGAAAAAGGGATTGAATCGGGGAGTGCCGTCTCCTTTGGCAAATTCGATCACCTCGTTCTGGAAGGTGATAAGTCCCCCAATACCGCTTGCGAAGATGACCCCTACCCTGTCAGGGTTGACGTTGTCTTTGGTGATCCCGGCGTCCTTTACGGCCTGGTCGCTTGCGATAATGGCCGTTTGTGTAAAACGGTCCAGCTTACGACCTTCTTTTTTATCCAGGAAAGCAAAAGGGTCGAAATCTTTCAGCTCGCAAGCAAACTTGGTCTTGAATTTGGAAACATCAAAAGACTTGATGAAATCGGCGCCCGATACTCCATTGATCAAACCATTCCAATAATCTGGTACATTATTCCCCAACGGGGTAAGGGCGCCCATTCCAGTAACAACTACTCTTTTTAATTCCATATAATGCAAGCCGGGAATTTGATCAGCGGGGTGTCTCGTTTTGTCCTTAGGACGGCCGGCCTGCGGCCGGCTCTTAGGGGGTTATTTGGCGTGCTCTTCCAAATAAGCAATTGCCTGGCCTACGGTGGTAATAGTTTCAGCTTGTTCGTCGGGAATGGAGATATTGAATTCTTTCTCGAATTCCATAATCAATTCAACGGTATCCAATGAATCGGCTCCCAGGTCGTTGGTAAATGACGCCTCCGGGTTCACCTCTGCTTCATCAACACCTAATTTGTCAACAATGATTTTCTTTACTCTTGTTGCAATGTCTGACATGATAGTAAAATTTAGTTACTGGGTGCAAAAATAGAATTTTTGAGTTAATAACCATACGGCCACCAAGTTTTCCCCAAAAATGCCCGGAATTTGCCCTACCTTCGGCGCGCTTAGCGTGGACGCGCCTCCCCGCGCAGCGCTAACGTGCACTGACGACCATGCCACTTAGGATAATAGAACACGGTACCGGCGACTATCTGGAAATGATCAAGCTCAGGGACGATATCCTCCGTAAACCCCTGGGGCTTTCATTCTCCGCTGAAGAGCTGGTAGCGGAGCGAGACGATATCCTGGTCGCTGCATTCGACAAAGAGCAATTGATTGCCTGTTGTGTCCTAAGCGTAGCCGAGAAAGGCTCCATTCGTCTCCGGCAAATGGCCGTATCCCCCAGCGTCCAGGGGAAGGGAATAGGACGGGACCTTATCCATTTCGCTGAGAACGTAGCCCGGGATCAAGGATTTACCAGAATGATCATGCATGCCCGCTCGACAGCCATCGGATTTTATGAGAAGATGGGCTATACTGTTACCGGAAATGAATTCGTGGAAGTAACGATTCCCCACTACACCATGCAAAAAACCCTCACTGTTTCTTAATATTCTCCCTGAGCAACGCCCTTGCCTTTAACAAGGATTCCGGCTCTACGAATGCCGACTTCGGTAACAGAAAAAAAGATCTGCTGTCAAAATACAGGTGAAAAAAATTAGGTGTCTCCAGGTAACTGCTAAACTCACGCCAAGCCCAGCTTCTGCCTCCCACACCATTGGTAATGAAAAAATGCTGGTCTTCCAGCGTAGCCCGGAAACGATCCCTGAATGTCCTTTCCTTACGGTATACCGAATAAGGTAAGAAGAACCAAAACGAAGCCATTAGCACAAGCCATAATAAAGAGCTCAGCAAAAAAGCCATGGGGGTCGCTTTCCTAAAATAAAACAGGACGGCGGAGAAAATGGCAAACACGTTGACGAGGATCATCAGAAGGCGGATTTCACGACGGGTAATAAAGTGATAACGTAGGGCCTGGATGACCTGGGGTCTGTCGTAGGAAAATTCAACCGTCATGCCTCAAATGTAATTTGAAAATGCAAATGGCTAATAATCAACTTTTAAGGTTTTATTAACAATTTATTAAAACTTAAACAAACGTTTGATTTAAACGATCGTTTAACTTTGCGGAGATTTCCAATAAGGAGAATTTCTATATGGACAAACGTTCTCAAATATTAAGTGCCGCCGAGGAGCTGTTTGCAGACAAGGGGTTTGATGGCACCTCCGTAAGGGATATAGCGCACATGGCGGGTGTGAACCTGGCGATGATTTCCTACTATTTCGGAAGCAAGGAGAAATTGTTCGAATCCCTGGTTGAATACAGATCAGGGTACACCGCCGGAGTCATCGAGGAGATGGCCAGGGATGAACAGACCGAGCCCATGGAAAAAATGTTCAAGCTCATTGATTTCTATGTGGAAAGGATTCTGGTGAATCACCGCTTCCACAACATCATATCCAGGCAGTTTTCCACCTTGGAAAACTCGGAGATAAAAGAAACGCTGTTCAAGATGAAACAAAAGAATATGGAACAGATCCGGAAAATCATCAATGATGGAGAGGATCAAGGCGTTTTCCGGAAAGTGGATCCCGAAATGACGGTAGGAACCATCATTGGCACGATTTCCCAAATGACTTTGTCGAAGGATTTCTACTGCAGGATCCTGGGCATTGTCCTTAAAGACCCCAATGAGTTTAGCCCGGAATGGATCGATCGCCTAAAAAATCACCTGAAGGATATGATTTCAAGACATTTAAGCATTACCAAGTCATGATATACAAACCCGCTTTTATGAAGCAGACAGTTCTAGCAATGGTTTTCTTGTTGTCATGCCTCCCGGGCCTTAGGGCCCAGGCTCCCCGGTCCCTTACGCTGGAGGAAGCCGTAAAGATGGGGCTTGACAACAGCAAGCAGCTCAGACAATCGAAGAACAAAATCACGGAGGCGCTGACCCGCCTCGACCAAACCAGGGATGCACAGTTGCCTTCCGCCAAGGTGAGCTTTCAATATTTGCATGCCCTGATGCTTGCCCGGGAATTCATGATTCCCGGATTCACTCAAAAGCCCCTCGAACTGCCGTTCGACTTCCCGGCCTATTTGGGCACGCTTGGCATCACCGAGCCCATATTTGCAGGGAATAAATTCAAGTACGCCCGTAAATCGGCGGACCTGATGGTGCAGTTGAGCAAACTGGACGCGGACAAGGATAAGGAAGACGTCACCTTCCTTATCGTCGAGGCATACATCAACTATAATAAAATCCTTCAGAACGAGCAGATCGTCCAGAAGAATATGGAAGATGTGGACCAAAAACTGGCTGAGATTACCAAGTACGAAAGTCAGGGCCTGGCCACCAAAAACGACGTGCTGCGTTTCCAACTCCAGAAATCGCAGATCCAATTGCAGGAAATCGACCTGGAGGACAACCGGAAGGTCGCCAATTACAACATGGATATCCTGTTGGGTTTGCCGGAGACGACCGATCTCACGCTTTCGGGCATGAATTACAAGCTGGAGGAACATCCCGCATTCGATGAGCTCGTCACCGAGGCCCTCACAGGAAGAAGGGAGCTCCAGGATTTGACTTACCAGGACCGGATCGCTGATATCAACATCAAGCAAATCCAGGACCAGCGCCTGCCTACCCTGGCAGCCACCGCGGGCATGTATTACATCAACCCCACGGGTAAGCCAATCCCAACGGATCACACGGTGCTTGCGCCCATTACCCTCGGTGTCGGGGTGTCCTGGGATATTGCCACCCTTTATACCAACAAGAACAAGGTCAGGGAGGTACAGGTCCAGAAACAGGAAATACAGACGTCCCGCGATGACGCCCAGGATAAAATCCGGGAAGATGTTCACCAGGCCTACCTGGGTTACCTCCAGTCCCTCGAGAAAATCCAGGTTTTGCAGGTTGCCGTAGACCAGGCCGAGGAAAATGAACGGATCACCGAATCCAAGTTTCAGAACAACCTGGCCAACACCACCGACCGCATCGATGCGCAAACCCTCCTGTACCAGTCCAGGGTGAACCTGGAAGTGGCCAAGTCGGATGCCACCATCGCATATTATACCATGCTAAAATCAACAGGAAACATTCATTTCTAAAAAGTAATAAACTGCATTTTTATATGGAAAACAATACCACCACCCCTCAAAAGCCCCGCAGGAAACTCGCTTTCCCGATCATTCTCGGGTTAGTCTTGCTCGTTGCCCTGGGATTCACCCTGAAGGAATATTTGTTCCTTCAAAGCCATGAAGAAACCGATGACGCCCAGGTGGACGGTGATATCAGTCCCGTCATTCCCCGGGTACCCGGTTACGTAAAGGCCATCAATTTCCAGGACAATCAATACGTCCACGCCGGGGATACCCTCGTCGTCCTGGATGACCAGGATTACAGGATCAAGCTCGATCAGGCAGTAGCCGCCCTGAACTCGGCTGAAAAGAATGTGGCCGCCTTCAAAGCCACCGTTTTTGAAACCCAATCCAATTTCGGGGTCCAAAAAGCCAACATCGAAGAAGCCCAGGTAAGGCTTTGGAAAGCCGAACAAGACTACGACCGTTATAAAAACCTTTATGACGATCATGTCATCACCAAAGCTCAGTTCGACCAGGCAACCGCCGACAAGGAATCCGCACAGGCTGCCCTGGACGCCGCAAAAAGCCAGATACCCGTTCTGGATAAGCGCGTCAATACCAGCGAGGTGCAAACCTCGGCATCCGCATCCATCATCGATACCCGGAAGGCCGATGTGGATTATGCCAAACTCCAGTTGTCCTATACCGTGATCACGGCGCCCGCCAGCGGGATCGTGTCCAAACGGAATATCCAGATCGGGCAGTTGGTCCAGGCAGGATCGCCCCTGTTCTCGATCGTCCATGACAGCCTTTACGTTACGGCCAATTTCAAAGAAACCCAGATGAACGACCTGAAACTGGGTCAGAAAGTGGATGTCGACGTGGATGCCTTCCCGAAAGATAACATCCAAGGAAGCATTGAATCTTTCTCCGGTGCCACTGGAGCCAAGTTCTCCCTGCTCCCCCCCGATAACGCAACGGGCAACTTTGTTAAGGTGGTCCAGCGCGTTCCGGTGAGGATCAAGCTCAACGTGGACAGCGCCACCATGCACATGCTCCGTCCGGGCATGAGCGTCAAGGTGACGGTGCATACCAAATAGCATTTTTAGACTCTAGAACGAATTTTTTATGGCAGAATATGGATTTAGAAGATGGATCATCACCATAACGGTGATCGTCGCTGCGCTGCTGGAACTGATCGATACCACGATCGTGAACGTGGCCCTGCCGAATATCATGGGTAACCTTGGCGCTACCCTGGAAGACGCCAACTGGATCGTTACGGGTTACGCGGTGGCCAACGTCATCATTTTGCCCATGTCCGGGTGGCTGGGGGACCGGTTTGGACGGAAGAACTACTTCCTGACCTCCATCATCGTGTTCACCATAGCCTCCTTCCTGTGCGGCAACTCTAATACCCTGACCGCGCTCATCGCCTTCCGCCTGCTTCAGGGGCTGGCCGGAGGAGGATTGATCTCCACCGCCCAGGCCATCCTCCTGGAAACCTGGCCTCCCGCCGAGGTGGGCATGGCAACAGCCCTGTTCGGCCTTGGCGCCGTGGTAGGGCCTACGGTAGGACCCACCATCGGAGGATTCATCACGGACAACATCAACTGGCAATGGATATTTTACGTCAATATCCCTGTAGGAGCCATTGCAGCCTTTTGCGTATCGACCTTTGTCCGAGAATCGCCAAAGTATGGGAAAGGAAAACGAATTGACTGGTGGGGTATCCTGTTCCTGGCCATCGCCGTGGGGTCCCTGCAGGTGGTCCTGGAAAAAGGAGAGGACAAGGATTGGTTCCAGACCTGGTACATTTCCCTACTCACCCTCACTACCATCCTGGGCGTCATTTGTTTCATATGGAGGGAAACGATCATCGACTATCCCATCGTGAATTTCAAGATCCTTCGGCACCGAAGTTTCTCGATCGGGATATTTACCTCCTTTGTACTCGGAGTGGCCTTGTATGGCTCTGTCTTTATCTTTCCCGTTTTTTGCCAGAACCTCCTGGGCTTTACCGCGGCCCAAACCGGCTTGATCCTGTTTCCGGGAGGACTGGCGACCATCAGCATGATGCCCTTCGTGGGGAACCTGCTGAAACGGGGATTCCCGGCCCAGTTCATGTCGGCCATGGGTTTCCTGCTGTTCTTCATCTTTTGTTGGATGTTGTACAGTTCCAACCTGAACTCAGGAACGAGCGATTTCTTCTGGCCCCTCATCATCCGGGGAATTGGCATGGCCCTTCTTTTCGTTCCCCTTACTACGCTTGCCATCCAGGACCTTAGAGGTCCCGAAATCGGTCAGGGCACGGGATTGAACAACATGGGCCGCCAGTTGGGCGGTTCCTTCGGGATAGCCATCATCACGACCATCATTCACATCAAAAGCGGCATCAACCGTTCCGTTCTCATCGAGAACATCAACCAATACAATCCGGCGTACAATGACCGGTTCAACCAGATGGTACATTCCTTCCTGGCAGGGGGCGCCTCTCCCGAGCAGGCCCAAATGATGGCCTATGGTGCTATGGAAGGCGTAATCACCAGGCAAACCATGCTGACGACATATAATGATGTGTATTTATTGGTGGGCTTCTTCGTGCTGTTGTGCATCCCTCTGATCTTCCTGCAGAAGTTCAAGAAAGGGAAGCCGTCGATGCCGGCCGATGCGCACTAAACGGTGATCTTCTTTGCAGTTTATGAAAGGAAAAGGGCGTCCTCGCGGCGCCCTTTTTCATCCCCATTTGGGTATCGAACCCATGAACGCCCTGATTTCCTTGGTGTACTGTTCCACCTCCGCGAGGGACATATCCATTTCCGCACCAATCTCCGCATCGGGTCTTTGGGAGATAAACTTCATCTTGTAAAAGCGCTGGTATTTTTTGGGGAGCGCATTCTCGGTCTCGACCATGACCCGTGCGATTTCGGAAAATGCAATCGTAAGTAAAGCCGCCTGTTCGTCCAGTCCAGGATGGTCCTTTTTACAGGCATCCAGGACCGTTTTGTGGAGATATATTTTCACCGCTCCCGGATCGGCCACGGATTCCCGGTTATCCCAAAGGGCCTGAAAGGCTCCGACGACGATTTCGGCGATGCGCATTTTCTCGGTATCCTTGGGCATGATCTCCGAAGCGACGTACAATAGGGAATCGGCGAAAACCTTCCGGATTTGGACAAGCGCATCCATCTTCCCCGCCTTCAAACGACGGATACAACGACCCGGGTCGGCCAGGCCGTTTTGAGATGAAAAAATAGCTAAAGATGGGACTCCCCGGAATAGTCTCAATCTCATATGAAAGAAGTATACCTAAAATTTGGTACGATTGACGTGTTCCAGGTTAGGTTTTGCCAGCTATCAATGTGCATACGAATATATCAATTATCTGATAAAAAGGGTGAGCCGCGCTTATGCAGCCTGGTTATCAGGTCCTCCAGGTAATCCGGGAAAGGAATTTCCGGATGTAATTTCTTCCTATCGGTCCACAGGACCATAATCGTAACCATGGCCAGCTTTTCCCCCTCCTTTTGATTCCTTGTCAACGTGTAAGCTGCATGGTTTATGAAAAGCCGGTATTTCTTCAGGAGTATTCCATAGGCTGCAAAATCATCCTGTAACACCTGCATGATCAGTTGTTCATCCCATTCAGTTTTCCTCCGGCTGCGATTGTACACTTGCATAGTCGACCTCTTGATTTAAGTTATAAGGTAAGAACATACACTTTCAGAAACAAATAAAATATTTATTTCATAATTTGTATTTCAAATCATAATATTTTATACTTGCAAATGATATAACCCATAGCCTATGGCCAAGGATAGAAGATATAATGCGATAAAAAGTATGATTGAAGTTGGAAGTATATCCGGCTTTAAAGAAATATTCGACGTCATACCCAAGACCCTCGTGTCCAAAGAAATGGGCATGAACTATCAAACCTTTACGCGCAAAGTAGCTGAGCCCGATTTGTTTACCATCCGTGAATTGATTCACATGGCCTCCCTGTTCGACGTCCGATCAGAGGACATCTTCGCCAGGATCATGATCGAGATCACGCCCGTGAAGAAGAGGGGGCGGTAAAAACACAAGGGCCGGCCCCCATTAGGCCGGCCCATTTCGCCATGTATATGTTAGTAGTCTCCCAGACTCGAAGTTGACCCGCGCGCCGTCCGCGCCGGGCGCTTTAGCTGCACCCCATACTATTCCCGCAATTCAAACACTTATAACAGGTGCCGCTGCGGACCGTGATGTGTCCGCAAGTATTACACGCGGGTGCGTCACTTTGCATACGCTGCATGTACTGCTGCGTCCCAGAAGCAGGCGCCGTAACCCGCACCTGGGAAAGCTCGGGTTGCTTTTCCGAAAGAGTGGGCATCTCATCCCATTCTTCGGTCCCCGTATTACTCACTTCCGGGGCCTGCAACACGTGCACCAGGTCTGTCCGGCCCAGGTATTCGTAACCCAGCAAACGAAATACATAATCCACCATGGAGGTAGCGCTCTTTATATTGGGATGGTCCACCATTCCACTGGGATCGAAGCGCGTAAAAACGAATTTGTCCACGAATTCTTCCAGGGGTACCCCGTATTGCAATCCCACGGAAATCGAAATGGCGAAACAATTCATCAGGCTCCTGAGGGTACTGCCCTCTTTAGCCAGGTCGATGAATATCTCTCCCAGCGTATTGTCGTCATACTCTCCCGTCCTGACAAATATCGGCTGCCCGCCCACCTTGGCCTTATAGGTGAACCCCTTGCGCCTCGCGGGCAGGGTGCGCCTTTCCACAATGCGGGCAAGTTGGCGTTTGAGTTGCGTATCAGGGGAAGCCTGCACCCTTTTCTGCACCTCTTCCAGGAGTTCCTCTATCGTCAGACGACCAAGATCAACCAGGGCCGTACCGGGGGCTGTCTCTTCTTCCGCCAGGGGTTCATCCAGGGGCGCCTTTTTCTTCCGGTCGCTCTTATTGCTGAGGGGCTGGCTGAGTTTGGACCCATCCCTGTACAGGGCATTGGCCTTGAGTCCCAATTTCCAGCTCAGCATATAACAGTCGGCGATCTCTTCCACGGTAGCTTCGTAGGGCAGATTGATCGTTTTGGATATAGCGCCCGAAATAAAGGGCTGAACCGCAGCCATCATATGGATATGGCCACTGGCCAGGATATACCGCTGTCCTTTCTTACCGCATTTATTGGCACAATCGAACACCTTATAGTGTTCGGGCTTCAGGAAGGGAGCTCCCTCTATAGTCATGGTGCCGCACACATACTCGCCGGCGGCTTCGATCTCCCTTTCCGTAAATCCCAGGGCCTCCAGCAGGCTCCAATCGACATCGAAATACTGCTCGGGACGGAAACCCAGTCGTTGCAGGCACTCTTCTCCCAGCGTATAGGCGTTGAACACGAATCCGATTTCGAAAGCTGAGCCTGCTGCAGCATTCAGCTTATTGATTTCCGGGGCGATGAGCCCCTTTTCGCTGAGTGTTTGCGGATTGATAAAAGGAGCCCCGTCCA
>Ga0206812_1130_pt1 | contig 14113 bp, 9 predicted proteins | sample Alteio_BWOrgCont_54_FD_152912 | JGI IMG/M metagenome (GOLD analysis project Ga0206812, IMG submission 152912) | Enriched cells from forest soil in Barre Woods Harvard Forest LTER site, Petersham, Massachusetts, United States -... | ecosystem: Environmental > Terrestrial > Soil > Temperate forest > O... | reverse complement strand
GTATGTATATGAAGGTGTAATTAAAACAGGCGAACATTATGCACCTGAACCAAATGCCAAACCAGGAGATCCTAAGTATGCCGATATAAATGGCGATGGCTTGATTACACCTGCCGATCAGAAAGATTTGGGCAATACCAGCCCACATTATATCGCAGCACTGGGTAATAACTTTAGCTATAAAGGCTTCGGATTAAGCATATTCTTTCAGGGTGCATTTGCCTATGATCTGTACAATATGAATGCGTTGGTATTGGAATCAACAACCGGTGCGGCAGCATTAAACAGGTTTGTACCGGGTGTAAACGAAAACACCAGCGTACCGCGCGAAGGTTATTTTTTAAGCCAGTACGGGGGGTATGTTAACTCAAGGTTTGTTCAAAACGCGTCTTATGTGCGTTTAAAATCAGCTTCATTCAGCTATACTGTGCCTCCTTCTGTATTTACAAAAACTCCGATCATCAGGGGATTAACCGTATATGCCGAAGGGCAAAACCTGCTAACTTTTACAAGCTACAAAGGTACCGACCCGGAAGAAAATGTTCACTCGGGCTTGGCACTTAACGCTCAAGGCGGTTATAGCGGCAGCAATACTGGCGCCGGTTTGGACTTTGGCGGCTTCCCGGCATTCAGGACCTTCATCCTGGGCTTAAAGCTTTCAATTCATTAATAAATAATAAGTATCTCTATAAAGGATCAACATAAATTTAAAAAAAAATGAAAAAGTATATTTTATTATTTCTCATACCGGTGGTCGCTCTGCAGTTCTCCTGCAATAAGAACCTCGACCCCAAAATATCTAGCAGCCTTACGAATGTGAATGCATTTCGTACCGAGTCGGATGCTATAGCAGCTGTAAATGCAGTTTATGCCCGCTTAAAGGGCCCTTCAATTGGCGACAATTTTGATTACTGGACTGTAAGGCATTTTGCCCTTACCGATCTTCCTACCGATGTTGGTAATTGTAGCTATGGTGGCGATCCTGGTCAGCTTTCCCTGGCCCAATGGAACTCGGCAAATGGTTTACTTGCCGAAGACTGGCGCCAGATATATAAACTGATAGCAGACGCTAACAGCGCTATTTATAACATTTCGGCAATGACAACAATTACCGCTGCGCAGAAATCACAATTTTTGGCAGAGGCAAAATTTTTACGTGCTGTAGCTTATATGGACCTGACCGATGCCTGGGGCCCGGTAGTTTTGGCAACAGAAAAAGACCTAGCTAACCCCAATTACTTAAGCCAGCCGCCTGTATCTTCTGTAGCTACTATTGAGACCTTGTTGATCTCGGATCTGCAAAATTCAATTAATGTGCTTCCTGTAAGTTATGCAAGTAACGCCATCTATTCAACTAATGATGTGGGCAGGGCTACAAAAGGCGCTGCCATGACTTTGCTGGGGAAATTATATTTGCGCCAGCATCAATGGCAACTATCGGCAGATATGAGGTCGCAAGTAATTAACGCGGGTACTTACCAGCTTTACCCATCATACCAGGGCTTGTTTTTAGAGTCTAACAAATGGTGTTCTGAAAATATATTCTCGGTGTTAAGTGATGCCAATGTAAACGGAACTGAATTAATGAACCACTTTGGCCCGCTGGTACATCCTGCCATACCAAACAGGTGGCAATATTACGCGGCAAGCTGGCCTTTTTACCATAGCTTTGCTAATAATGATGACCGTAAAGGTGAATTTTTCCCTAAATACAAAGGTACCGATGGCTTAATACATGAAGAGGCCCCAACACTGGGAGCTCAACCGCCTGCCGGCGTTTTGTATATGCCTAACGTGGCAACTTCAAAGTATGCCGATTCAACCGGTTCAGTAAATGTTTATTATGACGGGCACAGTGTTGATATTTTGCGCTATGCTGATGTACTGTTAAGCAGGGCTGAAGCCTTAAATGAACTGAACGGTCCCAGTGCGGAAGCTATAGGATTAATTAACCAGGTAAGGCTGCGTTCGCATGCTACGCCGCTTGTTTTGAGCAACTATTCACAAACAAGCTTAAGATTGGCTATTTTGCAGGAACGTGGATGGGAATTCTTTTACGAAGGAAAACGCAGGGCCGATCTGTTAAGAATGGGGCAATACGATATCATTGTAAACGCCTATCTTAAATCTATCGGGCAAACCAATACCATTTCTTTGCCTAAAGATCAATATTTCTCTTATCCGTTAAACCAGGCTCAACTTAATCCGAACTTGAGTAATTCCGGAAGGGAACAATAAAGGGAAGATATTCCCAGTCAAAAAAGAATATACGACCAAAACAGGTCGTATATTCTTTTTGATATTTTAGAATAGCCTGAGAAATAAAATGTTGAAATTTATAAACCCTTTTCAGGTCAATTTTATAAAGCCGCATAAGTTATTTTCAAGATGATGAAGGTTTTTTTAAGATGTATAGCTGTATTTTCTTTGACAATATTTTTTGCAGGCTGTTCTAACAGCGGCGGAAATATAATTAAGGAGATCAGGATAGGATTACATAATAACAACGAATTAAAAATACAGGTTGATGTATTAACTACAGACAAAGCAGATGCTTATGCTGAATACTGGCCTGCTAAAGACAGTATTGGCGGAAAACAAACTTCACCAGTTTCAAAGAGCGCCCTTTCGCACCAGCTTGTTTTTTGCAACATCATTCCAAAAACAGATTACGTTTATCATATCATTACGGTAGCAAATGGGGATAAAAAAGTAAGTAAAAACTATACTTTCAAATCACATGATCTGCCGATGTGGCTGCTGGAACAATTCAAAGCCATCAATACTTTTCCAAAACTGATACCTGCCGAGTTTAAAAACGGGTTGATGCTTATTAACAAAAGGTACGCGCCAGGCATTGCCTATTTAGCTGACTACAAAGGGCAGATAAGGTGGTACCACATAGTTGATGGCATGGGTTTTAAAGTGACTCACTTTACAAAAGATCATACCATACTTTCCATTTTAGGGACAAACGATGAACCTACCAGTTATGGCAGCCAGATACTGGAAATTAACTTATTGGGTGATACACTTTTGAACCTGAAAAAAGGGCAGGGTGATTTTAAGCAAACCATCCATCATGAGATTTTAAAGAATGATAAAAATGAGATCGTAACCCTTTATGTAGACAAAAGGATAATGGATCTGACTTCCGCAGGCGGAAGCAAAAAAGATACAGTGGGGGGCGATGGTATCCTTGTATTGAATAGGCATGGCAAAAAGATATGGCAGTGGAGCGTATTTGATGCGCTTGACCCATTGAAAGACCCTCATCTGCTAAAAACAAAAAAAGACTGGATGCACGCAAACAGTTTAAATTATGATAAAGACGGTAACTACATTATTTCCTTTTACAACAACGGGCAGATATGGAAAATAGACGCCCAAACGGGTAAAGTGATCTGGAAATTTGGCAAAGGCGGCACAATTGCCATGCCTGCCGAATGTGATTTTACCCAGGCCCATGCCGCGCATATCAACGCTTATGGCAACCTAATGTTTTTTGATAATGGTGTAGAAAAGAAGCAGTCGGGCGTATTTGCTTTGAAACTGGATGAGCAAAATAAAACTTCAAAATTAGACCTGCATATTAAACTGCCCAAGGAAGTATTTAACGGGCGGATGGGCAGCGCTTATATGATCAATGATACAGCAGTATTGGTTTGCTGCTCAAAAAGACACATCATAGTTTTGGCCGACAGGAAAGGCACTTTATTATGGACAATGGAAACGGCAATGCCAACCTACAGGGCCGAGTTTATAAAAAGCAATGAGCTTGCTCCTTATTTAAAACCCTGAAGCTGATAATAAGATTAATAGCAATGAAAAAACGGTATCAATATATTACTTGTATTTTTATACTATATGCGCTTGTGGTGGTTGCACAGTTATTCATCTCATGCAACGAGAGCGCCAAGGCAGATTCAAATAATTCAAACACGTCGGCAGGATTCGTTATCGACACCGCGAAGATCCCGCATGATCAATTTGGTGAAGCCGTAAAGTATGGCAGGCAACTAATGCTGCACACCGCTTATTATATCGGTCCGGATGGCATTAATGAGAAGAGATACGCAGGCAATAAAATGAATTGCACCAATTGCCACCAGGACGCGGGTACCAAACCATACGCTTTTAACCTGGTAACCACCTTTAGAAATTATCCTCAATACCGTGCAAGAGAAGGCCGGGTATCATCATTGGCCGAAAGGGTGAATAATTGCATCACACGCCCGCTGCTTGGCAAACCGTTACCGCTTGATAGTAAGGAGATGATCGCCATTATGTCTTATCTAAAATGGCTCAGCGATTCATCCTATGTTAATAATAATGCAAAAGGCTTAAAGAACATAGAGATACCGCTGCCTGATATAGCTGCTTCATCTGAAAGGGGTGCGCAGCTTTATACCACCAATTGTGCAAGGTGCCACGGCGCATCAGGCGAAGGGCAATTACGATATGATAAGGTAACTTATGCCTATCCGCCTTTGTGGGGGTTAAATGCCTACCAGCCGGGATCAAGTATGCACCGTATTGTTAAAATGGCCCAGTGGCTGGTGCCCAATATGCCTTATGATAAAGCCACACATGATAAGCCTTTTTTAACACCGGCACAGGCGTTAGACCTGGCCGCTTTTATTAATGATGACAGGATACACCAGCGCCCCTTTGTAAAAGATTTTCAATATCCGAACTATGGAGAAAAGCCCATTGATTATGATCGCGGGCCTTTCAATGATCCATTTTCTGATACTCAACATAAATACGGCCCTTTTAAGCCAATAATTGCTTACTGGGCCGGTAAAGGATTTAAACCAACTTACTAAATTATAAAATAGGCTTATCAACATAAGCTACACAGGTACTACTAAATTATGACTACTATGAAAAAGGGATTGATCGCTTTTATTTTCCTCTTATCGGGCATTACTGCTTTTGCACAAAAAACACCCTACACCAATTGCCCCAACTGCTGGATCGCGGATTCATTGGGCAATCACAGGGTTGTTTTAACCTATAAAGGTACCGGTAAAGTAGCTAAAGCCATCATCCAATGGAGAAGAAGGGATAACGATCCGCAAAACAAACGCATAATCATTGAGGATGCGCAAACCAAACAAAAAATAACGAATGTAAGATCAGGTAACATTAACCGCGAGAGTGGTGAACTATATTTTGAACCAGTTTCGGGCAGCGGGACTTACTATGTTTATTATATGCCCTATAAAAACGAGGGTCGTTCAAATTATCCAAGGGGTGTTTATCTGAAGCCGGAAGCAACCGCCTCTGCGGATTGGCTGAGCCTTTCAAATTCTAATACTAATATCCCTTTAGCCGAAGTAAAAGAATTTCAGTCGATAGATGCGTTCAATACTTTTTACCCGATGGAAGTAATTGCCACGAAGGATGAAACTGATCAGCTAATTGCAAAAAACAGTTCAGAAGCATTCCTGGTTTTTCCTGAAGACAGGTTATACTCTATCAGGATGACAGACGATCTGCCGCAACGCTGGATCGAACGCGGCCCGCAAAACCATTTCGATGGCGAAGCATCACGCGGGGAAAATTTCTCTTTTCAATTAGGTTTGTATGCGATGCAGGACCTGGGCGATGTAAAAGTTACTTTCAGCAAGCTTACTTCTTCTGCAGGCCAGGCCATTGCTGCTGATAAAATATTTTGCATCAACACAAATGGTATTGGTTACGATGCCGTGCCGTTTAGCAAAACATTAAGTGTAGCTAAAGGTAAGATACAGGCTTTATGGTGCGGGGTAGACGTTCCACAAGATGCAGCCCCTGCCACCTACACCGGGAAAGCGACGATCAGCGTCGACGGAAAAGCAACAAAGGAGATCAAATTATCAATTACGGTTAACAACACTTTATCAAAAAATGGCGGTGTTGATGAGCCCTGGAAAATGACCAGGTTGAGGTGGCTCAATTCTACCATGGCACAGGATAATACAGTGATCGCGCCCTACACACCGCTTATTGTAAAGGATAATACCGTTAGTTTATTAGGCAGAAAAGTGGAGGTTAATAAAGATGGCTTCCCTGCCCAGATACAAACGTTTTTCACCCCTGAAATGACGGAGTATTCAAAAACACCAAATAACCTGTTGACCGAAGCGCTTCACTTCCATTTCACCAAACCTGATGGTAAAAACATGGCACTGAAAAGTAAAGGGTTACACTTTACCAAAACAGAACCAGGCACCGTTCAGTGGACGGCGGTAAGCGCGAATGATTCCCTGCAAATGGAAGTTTCCGCATCAATGGAATTTGATGGGTTCATCGCCTACAAGGTGAAAGTAACCGCTTTGCAGGATATCGACCTGAAAGATATAACCATGCATATCCCCTTTAAAAAGGATGTGGCCAAATACATGATGGGTTTGGGCCAGAAAGGCGGCTACCGCCCTGAGAATTTTGAATGGAAATGGGATGTAACGCATAAAAACCAGGATGGAGCATGGATCGGCAATGTAAACGCCGGTTTGCAATATTCCCTGCGTGATGAGAAATATGTAAGACCGCTCAACACCAATTTCTACCTGCAAAAACCTTTGATCCTGCCATCTTCATGGGGAAATGGTGATAAGGGGGGTATTAAAATAACTGATGACGGCAAAGCTGTATTGGCCAATAATTACAGCGGCGAAAGGAAGCTGAGCAAAGGCGATGTACTGTATTATAACTTTAATTTATTGGTTACGCCGTTCCACACTATCAATACGGATTTTCAGTGGGAAACCAGGTTTTTCCACTCTTACAAACCTATTGATACAATAAAAAATGCCGGTGCTACGGTGATCAATATTCATCATGCGACTGCCATCAATCCATATATCAATTATCCATTTATCGCATGGAAAAAAATGAAGGCTTATGATGACTCTGCCCATGCAGCCGGGTTGAAAGTAAAAATTTACAATACCATCCGAGAACTATCCAACCACGCGTATGAAACGTTTGCATTGAGAAGCCTGGGGCATGAAATTTATTCGCCCGGAAAAGGCGGTGGCTTTAGCTGGTTACAGGAACACGTGGGCAATGATTATATAGCCGCCTGGTTTGTACCAGAACTGAAAGATGCAGCCATCATCAATAGCGGTATGAACCGCTGGCACAATTACTATGTGGAAGGCATGAACTGGCTGACACAAAATGTAGGTATCGATGGGATCTACCTGGACGATGTGGCATTTGACCGTATCACTATGAAACGGGTTAAACGGGTATTAACGAACGACGGGCATCCAGGTATAATTGATCTGCATTCCGCCAATCAATACAACAAAAGTGATGGCTTTAATAATAGCGCCAATTTGTATATGGAGCATTTTCCGTACCTCAACCGTTTGTGGTTTGGCGAATATTTTGACTATGAAAAAAACAGTCCCGATTTTTTCCTGACCGAAGTAAGCGGTATTCCTTTCGGCTTAATGGGCGAGATGCTGCAGGGTGGCGGTAACCCATGGAGAGGTATGGTTTTCGGCATGACCAACCGTATGCCATGGAGTGATAACGCTGACCCGCGCCCGATATGGAAGGTTTGGGATAATTTCGGGATGAAAGGCACCAAAATGATCGGTTATTGGGTTGAAAGTAACCCGGTAAAGACCAATAACGAGAAAGTATTGGCCACAATCTACAAAAAGAAAGGCACTGCACTGATCTCCATCGGTAGCTGGGCCGACAGCGATACGGATATACAATTGAGTATCGATTGGGAAAAATTAGGGATCGATCCGTCAAAAGCAACTATTACAGCACCAGAAATAAAGAATTTTCAACACGGAAAAACATTCCAGTTAAATGAAAAAATACCGATTGAAAAAGGTAAAGGTTGGTTGCTGATTGTTAAGTAAGAAAAATGCAAGGCTTTTAAATTATAAAATCTAAATACTTTATTATGATAAAAAAATGGTTGATCACTTTTTCTATATGTATAACGATGATCAATGTTTATGCCCAGGAAAAGAAAGATGTTGTAACCCCTGCAACAGTTATTATCAAACCTGAAGACCCCTTACCAGCAAAGGATTCTTTATTTCGTGATGCTGTAAGTGCCTGGTGTGAAGCACAATTAAAAAGCGAAGATTATAAAAAAATAAAAGCTCACCCTTCATCGGCTATTTTTCCGGGTAAAGTAAAAGATGGGTATGCATTTGAAAATAGAGTGGTTAAGATAAAACATAAGAAGATCAATGATGCATTGCTTCCTATTGTGTCCAAATTAGATTATTCCAGTCCGTGGGAAAATACGATGTACAGTACCGGGCTTTATGCCGTACCAGGGCAATATGTAGAAATAATTATTCCGGCCAAATTAAAGAACAAAGGGATAGTTGTGCAAATTGGCTGTCATACGGATAAACTTAACCAGTGGGTAGCATCCAAAGAAAACTGGAGGCGGATGCCAATCATTGTGAAAACCCAGGAATTAAAACAGGTATCAACTAAACTGGCTTCTCCTTTTGGTGGATTGATCTATATAACGGCTTCGCCACGCTCGGACGATTGGGAACAAGACATAACAATTAATCACGCTGTGGCAGCACCACTTTTCAAATTGGGTACTACTACTCAACAGGATTGGGAAGAACAACTGAAAAACAATAAAGCTCCCTGGGGCGAACTGGCATCGGATAATATAATATTAACACTTCCTGATTCTGTGATACAGAAAGTACAACATCCAGATGATGTCATGAAACTTTGGAATCTTATTATTGGAGGAGAAATGGATCTGGCACAAATCTCGCAACCTTTTTACCGGGCTCAACGCCTGGTAATAGATGAGCACATCGGTGGTGGTTTTATGCATAGCGGTTATCCTATCATGGTGCATCATTCGCCCGTAAAGAGAATGTTGTCAGCAAATATAATTGCGAACCCTGAGTTACTGATGCAGCCAAGTAAAGGCGGCGCCAACTGGGGCTTCTTCCATGAAATTGGCCATAATATGCAGAATTTGGATTGGGTATTTGGCGGTACCACCGAGGTTAGCTGCAATTTCTTTTCGCTTTATATGTTTGATCGGTTAATGGGAGGGCGTGATGAAGGTCATAGTGCTATCTCTAATGTATATACAGAAAAAGCGATGAAGAAATATTTTCAAAGTGGAGTTAACTATGAGAAATGGGAGAAAGATCCGTTTTTAGGGTTGATCATGTTTCGCCAGTTGCAGGAAGGCTTTGGATGGGAGTCGTTTAAAACTTTTTTCCGGGAATATCAATCTATGGCAGCCAAAGACACTTCTGGCAATTACGTGGCTACCGACCAGATGAAAAGGGATTTGTGGGTAAAAACATTTTCAAAAATAACGGGTAGAAACGTAGCTCCCTTTTTTGAGACATGGGGTATTCCTATTAGCGCAGAAGCAAAAAAAGAATTAGATGGCCTTGATAAATGGATGCCATATAATTTCCCGCCAGTAAATTAAGGTGAATTTCTAAATTTTCAACATGCGAAAATTATTTTCAATATTTTTTATTTGTACTTCTTTTTCCAGCTTCGCTCAGGAAAGTGCAGTTATTCGCGAATACAATAAAACATTTACTACCTATCCGTTTTCAGATCCAAACCCTATTCCCACTTATACCAATATTTACCCTTACTTCCGTTACGATGGTTTTACGGATAAACCCATACAAAAACAATGGAAAGTGGTGGAGCTGGAGAACGACTATATCAAACTGATGATATTACCCGAAGTAGGGGGTAAGATATGGTCGGCTATTGAAAAATCAACAGGCAGGTCATTTATCTATGATAATCACGTAGTGAAATTCAGGGATATCGCTATGCGTGGGCCGTGGACAAGCGGCGGCATCGAACCTAATTATGGTATTATTGGTCATACACCTAATTCCGTTACACCGGTTGATTACCTTACCCGTAAGAATGATGACGGCAGCGTAAGCTGTATCATCAGTGTGCTTGATCTGCTGACCAGGACAACCTGGACGATGGAAGTTAATTTACCAAAGGACAAAGCCTATTTCACCACGAAATCATTCTGGTACAACTCCAATACTACCGACGAGCCTTATTATCACTGGATGAATACCGGGATAAAAACAAAAGGGGGTCTGCAATATATTTTCCCTGGAACCAATTATCTTGGTCACGAAGGTGAGCACGGCGATTGGCCTATCAACAAACAAAACGGCAAGGACGTTTCTTTGTACGATAACAATAATTTGGGGGGCTATAAATCCTACCATGTGTTTGGCAAATACACCGACTTTTTTGGTGCTTACTGGCATGATGATGATTTTGGTATGGCGCGCTATGGCGGTCGCGAGGATAAAGCGGGCAAAAAAATATGGATATGGGGCCTGTCACAGCAGGGAATGATATGGGAAAAATTGTTGACTGATACGGATGGACAATATTCAGAGATCCAATCCGGCAGGTTGTTCAATCAAACCGCGGTAAAAAGCACTTTTACCCCATTTAAGCACAAAAGTTTCGAACCAGGAGCAGCTGATACATGGACCGAATACTGGTACCCCGTGTTAAAGACAAAAGGATTTGTGGAAGCTAATCAATACGGCGCACTGAATGTAAAATATGAAAATGGCTGGTTAAAACTTTATTTTAATCCCGTTCAAAAAATAGCTGATACGCTTAAAGTTAAGCAGGGGGAAAAGGTCATCTATCATAAAAAAATAGAACTCGACCCTCTTAAAACTTTTGTTGATTCGATTAAATTGAATACAGCTCCGGGTGACTTAATAGTCACATTAGGGGACGATAAATTGATTTACAAATCTAAGCCGGATGCTTACAATATGAGCCGTCCATTGGATTCACCCAAAGATTTTGACTGGAACTCAGCTTACGGTTTGTATGTGCAGGGCAAGGAGTTGATGGATGCTAAAACGTACCCAGCCGCAGAAGAAAAGTTGCAGGCGGCTTTGCAGAAAGATCCCAATTTTTTACCTGCCTTGGTACAGATGGTAGAATTGATGTATCGCGATATGCGGTATGCGGAAGCGTTGCAGCTGGCAAAGAAAGCATTGAGTATTGATACGTATGACCCAGCTGCAAACTACTACTACGGCGTTATCAATGCGCAATTAGGCAATACCATTGATGCTAAAGATGGCTTTGAGATAGCAAGTCTGTCAGTTGAGTACAGGAATGCCGCCTATAATGGTTTAAGTAGTTTATACCTGAAAGAAAAAAACTGGCGCAAGGCAATGGAGTTCGCTGTAAAGGCTATTGATTTTAACCGTTACGATATCAGGGCTTTGCAGGTAGAGGCAATTGTTTTCCGCCATCAAAATAGCGAAAAGGAAAAACAGGTATTAGATGCTATATTATCATTTGATCCGCTTAATCATTTTGCGCGTTTTGAAAAATATTTAGTACATCCTTCGGCAGAGAATAAAGAGAGATTTACTTCGATGATCCGCGATGAGCAGCCCATAGAAACCTACCTGGAATTAGCCGATACGTATTATAAAAATGGATGTTTGGATGAGTGTGAGCAAGTATTACAGCTTTCGCCGACCAATGCATTGGTTGATTATTGGCTTGCATTTTTACAGGCTAAAGCCGGGAAACCGTTTTCTGAATTATTATCAAAAGCGAATAATTCGACCCCTGCTTTTGTGTTTCCTTTCCGTTCCGAAGATGAGGAAGTATTGCTTTGGGCAATGCATCAAAATAACAACTGGAAACCAAAATATTACCTCGCCCTTTTATACAAAGACAGGAACCGCATAGCCGAAAGTAAAAAGCTATTTACACAATGCGGTAACGAGCCTGATTTTGCTCCGTTCTATATGGCCCGTGCCGCGATGTCAATGGGAGCATCCGACTTATCGGATCTAAAAAAGGCGGTCGAAATAGACAAACAGGAGTGGCGCTATTGCAAATTGCTTACTGAGTATTATGTAAGTAACAATCAAAATAGCAGCGCCCTGGCAACTGTTGAGCCATTCTACCACGCACACAGCGACAATTATATCATGGGGATGCTGTATGCCAAAGTGTTGCTGCTGAACAAGCGTTATAAAGAGTGCTCTGAATTATTATCCCATATCGATATCCTTCCCTTTGAAGGTGCTACCATCGGACGTGAGTTATACCGTGAGGCTGAACTGATGCAGGCGATTGAAAAGATACAGGCTAAAAATTATACCAGCGCCTTAATCCTGATTAACGATGCGAAAAAATGGCCCCTGAATTTAGGGGTTGGCAAACCATACCAGGAGAACATAGACGAACGGTTAGAGGATTGGATGGATTACCTCTGCTATCAGCAAACAGGGAAAAAGCAGGAAGCGCAGGCATCTTTGCAAAAGATGATTGATTTCAAACCTAAAATTGAAAACACGGTAAGCAATTTTTTACCGGCCAATCATTTGGTAACTGCCTGGGCTATGGAGAAATTGAATGGAAAACCGGAAGCAATGAAATGGTTAAATGCAGAGGTAAAACAATATCCCGACAATAAAATATTAGAATGGTGTAAACAAGTATTCGAAAATCAGCACCCGGCAAAAGCTGATACCACAGATGCGGAAGTACGTATATTGATACGGCTGATGCAGCTAAAATAAACAGTTAGGTATTCTTGCTGCTTACCACCAATTGCGATTCTACAATGATGTTATAATAAGCCTGTTCTGCTTCATCCTTGCGGTTAGGCTTATTTAACAGGTCGATCAGGATATCAGTAGCTTTTTGTCCCTGCAGGTAGGGGAATTGCTCAACAGTTGCTATCGGCACATGGTCCATATAATTGATAAGCGGGGTGTTTGAATAACTTACAAAAGTAAGCTCCTTGTTTATTTCTATGTTTAAAGAACGGGCATATCGTATCGCAAAAAGGGCCACGTAATCATTAAAAGTAACAATGGCGGTAGGCTTTCTTTTTTGCGCCAGCAATTCATCCATCGCCTTTATGGTGCCTTCTTCGGTAAGGTCGCAGTTAACTACCAGGGAGGGGTCAAACTTGAGCCTGTTTTTGAATAATGCCTGTATATAGCCATCTTTTCTTTCCTTAGCAGCAAAAAGCGCTGCCGGGCCATTGATCATCCCGATTGTGCGATGCCCTTGTTTTAACAGGAAATTTACCGCTTCAAACGTGCCGGTTTCCATATTACAAGCTACGCTGTGTTTATTTTTTATAGATGGAATACGGTCAAAAAACACCACAGGGATATTAGAGTTTTTGAGTGTTTCAAAATGTTCGTAGGAAGAAGTGTTTTTTGTAATAGAAATAAGCAATCCGTCAACCCGCTGGTGTTTCATTTTGGCGACCAGTTTTTTCTCATGTTCCTCGTTATCGTGTGATTGTGCCAGCAAAACAGTATAGTTTCTTTTATTGGCGGTATCCTCGATACCGCTGATCGCAGCCGAGAAAAAGGCTTCGGACAACTCCGGTAATATCACCCCAATAGTATATGATCTTCCTTTCTGAAAGTAAATGGCAGTTTGATTGGGCTCATAGTTCAGCTCTTTGGCAAGTTGCTTGACCCTCAATTTAGTGGTTAAACCAATGCTGGCATGGTCATGCAAAGCCCGTGATACGGTAGAAGTAGAGATACCCAATATTTTGGCGATCTCCTTTATGGTGGCTGGTTTGTCTGACATGTGTTTAAAGATGCAATTTAAGACATTAAATTAATAAACCGTTTGGTAATCTTAATTTAATGGGCATCTGTTTTTATAACTATATTGCTTTAATTATGGGCACGATACAAGTAAAACGAATATATGAACCTGTCGAAAAGACTGACGGCGTGCGTATCCTGGTTGACCGCTTGTGGCCCCGTGGTGTAAAGAAAGAGGCGGCGCATTTGGATGAATGGATGAAGGCCATAGCGCCATCGGATGCCTTGCGCAAGTGGTTCCATCATGATCCCGCAGAATGGCAGGAGTTTGAAGGAAAATATGTGCTCGAATTAAAACAAAACAACGCGGTTAATGATCTGTTGGATATCATCAGCAAAAACAAAACCTGCCTGAAAAATGCCGCGAGATATTTATGATGAGCCGGTTTGAGCACCTGAAATACAAGGATATTGCCGACAAGCTAAACCTGTCGCCCAAAACAGTTGAGCGGCAAATAAGTATCGCCCTGGAT
>Ga0206812_1128_pt1 | contig 14182 bp, 14 predicted proteins | sample Alteio_BWOrgCont_54_FD_152912 | JGI IMG/M metagenome (GOLD analysis project Ga0206812, IMG submission 152912) | Enriched cells from forest soil in Barre Woods Harvard Forest LTER site, Petersham, Massachusetts, United States -... | ecosystem: Environmental > Terrestrial > Soil > Temperate forest >... | reverse complement strand
TCGACGTTGCCATTCCATTGCGTCGCGGGGTTCGCAATGGAGGAACCCATGGAATTCACATAAGCGCGCGGGTCGATGATGGGAAAGCGGGGAATCGAGGACGAGGTGCTGGGATCCCAGACGATCACGGGGGCGTTGAGGTCCGTCCAGAGCGCCGGATTCTGGTCCCAAGCGGTATTGTAGTCCGGCGTGCCTAGAAATGAAGCCAGGGACGAGGCCTGTCCATTGGATCCGAAGACGCGGATCATGCCGGGTTGGGAAGCCCAGGCTTCATTCACTTTCGTGGTGGCGTCGGCGATCTGGCCGATCACCACCTGCACGGCGGAGTCGGATAGCTGCCGGGTGGTGACTCCCCCGGCGAAGTTGCGCGAGGCCTTTAACTCGGTGGTGACGCTGCTGAAGAAGGCCACGGCGAGCGCCGAGATAATGACGAGAAACCCGAGGACGATGACCAGGGCAACGCCGGAAGCGGAGGGCTTGTGGAGCTTCATAGTTTTGGGGAGGTTACTGCGTTTGCACGCGGCTCCATTTGGCGCCGCGAATGGTGACATTGGTGGTGAAGACGCGATAGGTGAGCTTTTCAAAGACGAGAAGCTTTTCGAGCTTGTCGAGGTCGCCGCCCGGGCCCTCGAGCGGATTCTTCGTTTGATCCTGGAACAAAGCGGTGAAAGAAGTCCCGGAGCCGGTCGATTTGTCGAGCCCCATATAGGGGCCCGGGTCCCCGGTGCCGCCGCCGTACCTCTCGGCGAGTTTCTTCGCCGAACGCTCGTCCAGCGCCACCATGGTCACCTCGACAATCGGCGGCAATTGATTCTTGGGATTGAGCCCGCCGGCATCGGGTGTGCCGACAGGCACCCCGGGATTGAGGGTCTGCTGCGAATCGTAACAGTAGTAGGGCGAGAGCATCGTGAAGTCGCCCTTCTGCAAGCGGGTATTCTCGTCGGCCGGGGAGAGCCTCGGCATGAGGACGAGGGCGATGATATTCTCGGCCAGGACACGCGACGGGGGATTGTTGGCCAGCGCCTTCTGAAACCAATCGAAGTTGGGCTTTTTGTTCGTCGGATCATAAAGCATCATCTGTTCCGATGGCTGGCGGAACTCCATGAGACGGGAACGATAGCGGGTCTTGACGATCGTCGTGCCCAAGTTGGAAACGAACGTCGGGACGGTCTGGTCCTTCCCCTCCTCCAGATAATAACCCCACGTATTGAGGAGGTTATTCATGATGTCATAGTTCGGCGTGCTCACCGTGCCGAAGGGCGCCTGGAAAAAGATGCCGTGGGTCGCCCGCGTCTTGTCGGTGGCCAGCGCGGTCCCCTTGCCCCCGGTCATCGGGCCCGAGGCAATGCGGAGATCGGACGTGCGCCCATAGGTAAATGGGACGAAGCTATTGAAATCCGCGCTGTTTACGGTCTTGTCCCGCGGCACCGGGAAGCTGGGATTCGGGTCGCTCACATCGGTCCCGAGGTAATCCCAGTTGGTATTGAGCGTCGCCTGGGCGAGACGGCGCGTCATTGATTCAAACCCATCGCGCGCTTCCTGAAATTTCTCGATCTTTTCCGTGGTGCTCCGCCACGTCTGGCTGGTCTGGTTGGTCATGGTCACGAGCACGATCATGATCAACCCAATGATCGCGGTCGAAACCATGAGTTCGACCAGGGTGAAGGCCTTTTTGGCTGGGGCGAACGTGTGCATGAGAAAAGGGCTTAGAAGTTGCGTCCGATCTGGGCGACGTAGTTGCGCACCGTGACCCCGGGCCGGCTACTCACGTCGAAAAGGTACATTTGGGGGCTGTTCGCGGGGGTGCCGATCACCGGAATGCCTTGGTGACTGGGATTGAAAGCGACCTGGACCACGACGGTGGCCAGGTCGAACGAGCCGCTGCTCAACGGCGCGGGCTGGCCGCCTGGGATCATCTGCGGGAGCATCGTCGAGGTCGCGATGCGCGTATTGACGTAGTAAACGACATTGGCCAGTTCGGCGGTGCTTGGGTCTCCGTTTCCCTGAGGCGTCCGCGTGGCCGGGATAATCTCGTTCCCCTCCTCGGTAAAATAGCGGACACACGCACCCGGGTTGTTCGTCGACGCGCTTTTCGTCAGCGCCGACGAGGGCGCCCGAATATAGACGATGGAATTCGGATTCTGCGTCAAATTCGCGGTGTCGACCAAGGTGTCGAAATCCGTCAGCTGACAATCCTGGATGACGCGCTGGGCGATCTGCGCGCCGACGGAGGTGTCCATGGCTTGGCGGAATTGATGCAAGCCCGCCGGAAGCAAGCCGAGGATGGCGACAAAGGCGAAGGAAATGACACCCACGGCAAGCACGACTTCGACGAGTGAGAACGCCGTGCGGCGGGAGGCTAATGATTTACGAATGAAGGGGGAGTAGGGAGTAAACACAGGCGTAATGAATTTACTTTGTGATTACGCCTTATAGGGCTGTCTGTGGACGTTGACAACAAGAAAATGAAGGGATTTTCATGTTTTTATCGGCGGTGATGGGACCGGATTGGAGCCAGGGGAGGAATGGGACGGATATCGCTCTCGTTGTCGTTATCGTCCCTCGTTCTCGAAAGGTCGGACCGTCGAGGACGAATAATAGGGCCAGCCCGCCAAAGATTTTTCGCCATCCTTCATCCTTCATCCTTCCGGCTTCATCCCTCCCCTTACGCCATGATTTCCTTCACGATATTGCCGTGAACGTCGGTGAGGCGGAAGTCGCGGCCGGCGTAGCGATAGGTGAGCTTTTCGTGATCGAAGCCGAGGAGGCGCAGGATGGTGGCGTGCAGGTCGTGCACGTGCACGGGACTTTCCGCGGCGGCAAAGCCGAAGGGATCGGTGGCCCCGTGGACGTAGCCGCCTTTGGCGCCGCCGCCCGCCAGCCACATGGTAAAGCCGTGGTTGTTGTGGTCGCGGCCGTTCTTGACGTTGGCGTTGTTCGAGCCGGGCGTCGGGATCTCGACGGTCGGCGTGCGGCCAAATTCCCCGCCCCAGATGACGAGGGTATCGTCGAGCATGCCGCGCTGCTTGAGATCCTTCAAAAGCGCGCCGATGGCCTGGTCGCACTCGCCAGCGAGCCGCCGATGGTTTTTTTCCACTTCCTCGTGACTGTCCCACGGCTGGCCTTCGCCGTGCCAGACCTGGACAAAGCGCACGCCGCGCTCGATCAAGCGCCGTGCGATCAACATCTGCCGCCCCTGCACGCCGTCGCCGTACATCTCGCGGATGGCGAGCGGCTCGCGGGTGACGTCAAAGGCGTCGGCCGCATCCATTTGCATGCGGTAGGCGAGTTCGAAGGATTGCACGCGCGCCTCGAGCTGCGCGTCTTCCTGCCGCTGGCGCAGGTGGTCGGTATTGAGCTGCTGGAGCAGGTCGAGCTGGGCCCGCTGGGTCTTGTTCGAGACCGAGGTGTTGCGGATGTTCTCGATGAGCTTTTCAATGTCGGTGTTCTTCGTGTTGATGTAGGTGCCCTGGAAAACACCGGGCAGAAATGCGGACTGCCAGTTCTGCGACTCCTGGATCGGGTAACCGCCGGGACACATGGTGATGAAGCCCGGCATATTCTGGTTCACGCTGCCCAGCCCGTAGGTGACCCACGAGCCCATGCTCGGCCGCACCTGCCGGGCCTCTCCGCAATTCATGAGCATGAGCGACGGCTCGTGATTGGGCACGTCGGCCTGCATCGAACGGATGACGCAGATGTCGTCGATGGACTCGGCCGTCTTGGCAAAAATCTCGCTGACCTCGATGCCGCTTTTCCCGCACTTCTTGAACGCGAACGGCGAGCCAAAGGCCGCGCCGGTCTTGCGCTCGGTATTGAAGTGGATGGGGATTTCCTTGCCGTGATACTTGGTCAACTCCGGCTTGGGATCGAAAGTATCGACGTGTGACGGGCCGCCATTCATGAAGAGGTGAATGACCCGTTTAGCCTTCGCCGGAAGCGGCGGCGCCTTGGGCGCCAGGGGATGCAGGTCCGCCGACTCCGCGGCGCTCAACTCGAGCGCGTTGCCAAGCAGGCTGCCGAGCGCGAGGCCACCCATGCCCATGCCGCAACGGTTGAGGAAATCGCGGCGGGTGAACAGGAGATCTTCGAGGCGCGGTGCGTGATGGGACATGGCGTGTGGATTCTATCGCAATGGGAACCGTTGTGCGCGGGAAAAATTAGAAAGGGGGGACAGGGAGCCAAGAGCCAAGAGCCAGGAGCCAAGTGAGTCACTGCCGGGCTCCAACTGCTTTTCATGTCGTTCGTGGACCGCTTCTCCCGGAAAACAAAAAGCGCCTCACTCGCGGGAGTGAAGCGCTTTTAAAATGAGCGGCGGGCGGTGGAAATCAGTTCGCCGAGGCAGTGGCCGGGTCGACGTTGACGCGGCGGCCTTCGCGGTCGAAGCGCACGGTGCCGTCGACCAGCGCCCAGATGGTGTAGTCGCGGCCCAGGCCGACGTTCTTTCCGGGCAGAAATTTCGTGCCGCGCTGGCGGATGATGATGTTGCCGGCGATGACTTCCTGGCTGCCGAATTTTTTCACGCCGAGGCGCTTGCTGACGCTGTCGCGTCCATTCTTGACGGATCCTTGACCTTTTTTATGAGCCATATTGAGGAGAAAGTGGTTGGTTGACGATGGATGGTTGAGAGCGGATCAAAGCGCGATGCTCGTGATCTTTACGCGGGTGAGTTTCTGCCGATGGCCGACGGTCCGATGGTAGCCCTTGCGGCGGCGATACTTGAAGTTGATGAGTTTCGGTCCCTTGAACTGCTCGACGACCTCGGCGACGACCTTCGCGCTCTTCAGGTCCCCGGCCGTTTTGATCTTCGAGCCTTCGCCATGGAAGAGCACTTCGGAAAAGGTGACCTCGGCGCCCGCCTCGCCGTCGAGCTTCTCGACTTCGATGACGTCGCCGGTTGCGACGCGGTATTGTTTACCGCCAGTTTTGAAAATTGCGTAAGCCATAAAGGTTTTCTTTCGGAAAAAAGGAGCGGGAGACTGCCACACCACCCCGGGAGTGACAAGGGCAATTTTTGCCAAATTTAGGCTCCCGGGGCACGCGGTCGATGCGCGGCTGCACCAGGAGTCCAAACACCCAACCAGACGCGCCGACTTACGGCTTGCCCGGCTTGGGAATGGGGTCGGCTGTCGAATCCGGCGGAGGTACGGCCGAATCGGGACCGCTCTTGAAAGCTGGCACAATCGCCGGGGCATCGGTCGGAGCGGGATCTTTCGGCGCCTTGGTCGAGGCTCTGCCGGAAGTTTTCTTGCGCACGATCGACGTGACCGCGGAACGCGGGGCCGCAGACCGGGTGTCCTTCACCGTCATCCGCGGCGGATTGGCGCCCCAGCTTGGGATCTCGTCGGTGGCGATGTGGAATGCCTCAGTGCGGAAATTGGAGGTGCCGCCCACTGCGCCGGTATAGATGCTATCCTGCCTATAGACGGGCACGTAACGATAGCTCACGGTGTAGCCGTTGCCGTAGTAGCGCATGGTCGGTCGGTAGTACAGGGGCAGCAGCCCGCTGGCTCCGATGGTCGGCCAATCAAAATCCCGACCGCCGGACCATGTCCGGCGCTCGCCGTAACCGCCGTAGCTGCCGTGATCCGGGTACCCGGGATCGGAGTCCGCAGCGGTCGCCGCGAGAGTGAGAGCCAGCAAAGCGGCGGAAAAAAGAGGAGCGAAGCTTTTCATAACGCGGGAACGGATTACCTCCTTTGTGCCTCGGGAAGGCGGCGGAGTCCAGCTTTTCGTTGGAGGAGAGTGCCAAGAGCCAGGAGCCAGGAGCCAAGTGTTACGTGCCACCCGCCAGATTATGGCGCCACTTGGCTCTCGCTACTTGGCTCTTGGCTCCCCTCACCCTCCAAGATACGCCGCTCGCACTTCCGCATTCTCGCGCAACGCCGCCGACGTGTCTTCGAGAATGATCCGGCCGGTCTCGAGGACGTAGCCGTGGTGCGAAACTTCGAGCGCAAGGTTGGCGTTTTGCTCGACGAGGAGAATGGTGAGGCCGAGCTCCTTGTTGATCTCCACGACCTTCTCGAAAATCGTCTTCACCAGAATCGGCGCGATGCCGAGCGAGGGTTCGTCGAGCATGAGCAGCTTTGGCTTGGACATAAGCGCCCGGCCGATGGCCAGCATCTGCTGCTCGCCGCCGCTGAGCGTGCCGGCGGTTTGCTTTTCGCGCTCCTTGAGCCGCGGGAAGATGCCAAAGATATACTCGAAGTCGCGGACGATGCCCGGCTTGTCCTTGCGCAGATACGCGCCCATCCGCAGGTTTTCCATGACGGTAAGATTGGCGAAGATCATGCGCCCCTCGGGCGACTGCGCCACGCCTCGCGCGACGATTTCGTGCGGAGGCAGGTTCATGATCGACGCGCCGTCAAAGACGATCGACCCGGAGCGCGCCTTGACGATGCCGGAGATGGTTCGCAAGGTCGTGCTCTTGCCCGCGCCATTGGCGCCGACCAGCGTGACGATGCTGCCCGTCTCCACTTTGAGCGAGATGCCCTGGAGGGCGCCGATCGAGCCGTAGCTGACCTGGAGATCCTTGATCTCAAGCATCGTGCTCCTCCTTGCCGAGATACGCGGCGATGACCTTGGGATTCGCCCGGATTTCCGCCGGCGTGCCTTCGGCGATCTTCCGGCCGTAGTCGAGCACATTGATCCGCTGGCAAATGCCCATGACGACTTTCATGTCGTGCTCGACGAGGAGCACCGCGCAGCCAAATTTCTCCTGCGTGAAGCGGATGAGTTTCATGAGCTCGACCTTCTCGGTCGGGTTCATCCCGGCGGCCGGTTCGTCGAGGAGCAGCAGCTTGGGCCGCGTGGCCAGCGCCCGCACGATCTCGAGGCGGCGCTGGTCGCCGTAGGGCAGGCTTTTGCACAGCGAATCGCGCTCGCCAGCCAGCCCGAAAATGTCGAGCAACTCCACGACGCGCTTCTCGATCTCGGTTTCCTCCTCGGCAAACTTCGGGCCGCGCGTGAGGGCATAGAGGATGCCGTGCCGCAGGTGCATGTTGCAGGCGGTGCGCACGTTGTCAAAAACGGTCAACGAACTGAACAGCCGGATATTTTGAAAAGTCCGCGCAATGCCGCGCGCGGTGATCTTGTAAGGCCGGTGGCCGACGACAGATTTACCTGCAAAAGTGATCGCACCCAGGGTCGGACGGTAGACGCCGGTGATCATGTTGAAGGCCGTGGTCTTGCCCGCGCCGTTCGGCCCGATGAGGCCGACGAGTTCGCCCTCGTCGATCTTGAGCGAGAGTTCGCTCACGCACTTCAAGCCGCCGAACTGCATCGTCACCTCGTTGAGTTCCAGCAGCGGGGCGCTCATGCGCGTTTCTTTTTCAAGTTCACCGCGCCGAAGAGGCCCTGCGGGCGGGTGAGCATGAGGATGATCAGCAGCAGCGAGTAAATGATCATGCGGTTTTCCGCGACGTGCCGCAGCCATTCGGGCAACGATTCGATGTGCGCCACATAACGCAGCAACTCCGGCAGAATCGTCAACAAGACCGCCGCGACGCAGACGCCGGCAGTGCTGCCCATGCCGCCGAGGATGACCATGACGACGACATCCACGGACTTCATGAAATTGAAGCCTTCGGGATGAATGAATTGCTTGTAGTGGGCGTACAATCCGCCCGCGATGCCCGCGAAAAACGCCCCGAGCACGAAGGCCAGCACCTTGTACTTGGTGGTGTTGATGCCCATCGCCTCGGCGGCGATTTCGTCGTCGCGCACCGCGAGGAAGCCGCGGCCGTAGGTGGAATTGACGAGGCTCACGACGACGTAGACGGTGATGGCCGCGAAGGCAAAGGTCCAAAAGAAGGTGGTGTGCTGGACCATGCCGCCCAGCCCGCGTTGCGCACCCACGGCGTCGGCATTCTGGATGACGCCCTTGATGATCTCATTGAAGCCGAGGGTGACGATGGCCAGGTAGTCGCCCTTCAAGCGCAGCGACGGCACCCCCACGATCAAGCCGGCCAGCGCGGCGACGATTCCGCCGAGCATCAAGGCGATAAGAAACGCCGTAGTCGTGGCCCAACTGCCGACGCCCAGGACGTAGCCGTAGCTGAGGGTCAGCCAGGAGGAAGCGTATGCGCCCGCCGCCATGAACCCGGCGTGGCCGAGCGAAAACTGACCGGTGTAGCCGTTGACCAGGTTCAAGCCGGAGGCCAGGATGATATTGATCCCGATGCCGATGAGCACGTCGTAGTAGTACGGGTTCAGCGCCGGGATGTGCGGCTCGGCTCCGCCGGAAAGGATGTGCGAGGCGATGGCCGAGGCGACCAGCACCAGGATCAGGACAAGCTTGGAACGTCCGCCCATTTAGACCTTCTCCCGTTCGCTCGCGCCGAGCAGGCCCGTCGGCTTGAAGAGCAAAATCAAAATGAGGACACCAAAGACGATCGGATCGCGATACGTCGGGTTGACGTAGCCGACGACCAGCGCCTCGACCAAACCAATGAGAATGCCGCCCAGCGCCGCGCCCTGCAAATTGCCGATGCCGCCGAGCACCGCGGCGACGAAGGCTTTCAGGCCGGCGTTCACGCCCATGAGCGGATCGATCGACGGCTGCTGGATCGAGGTGAGAATACCCGCCGCCCCCGCCAGCGCCGAACCCAGGCCGAAGGTGAACGAAATGACCACGTCGATATTGATCCCCATGAGTTGCGCGGCCACGGGATTGAAAGACAGCGCGCGCATGGCCATGCCCAGCTTCGTCTTCCGCACGATGTGGCTGAGGGCCAGCATCAGCACCAGCGTGACCCCGAAGACGAGCACCTGCGAAATGGTGATCGTGAGCCCGGAGATCTTGCCCCACGACTCGGGAATCTCCAGCGCGCGATCGGTAATGACATCGGGGAAGGACTTCGGGTCCGCGCCAAAGACAAACTGCCCGGCGTTCTCGAGGAAAAGCGACACGCCAATCGCCGTGATCAGCACCGTGAGCTTGGGCCGTTCACGCAGCGGACGGTAGCAGAGCCGCTCGATGACGATCCCGATGAGCGCGCAGATCGCCATGGCCAGCAGGAGCACCGCAATGGCGCCCGGGTACGACGGTCCATCGCTGAACATCTTCAGAGCCTTCGGCCCGAGATAAAAGCCGACGAACGCGCCGAGCATATAGACATCTCCGTGCGCGAAATTGATGAACCGGAGCACGCCGAAGACCATCGTGTAGCCCAGCGCGATCAATGCATAGATCGCCCCCTGCGAGATGCCGTTGGTGAGTTGCTGGAGGAATTCGATCAACGGCGTTGATGGTTGATCGTTGATGGTTGATCGACGGAGCGGGTGCGCATCGATTCAAGCTTCGAGTAAGGAATTGCGCAGACCGCTTAGCATTCTTCCCTGCCGTTCAGCCGCCGTGTACAGCTGCTGAAAATCCCCCTCGTCCAAGAATCCGCGGCCCCGCGCAATAAATGCCTGCGAGACCACCTCGAACAGCGACCCGGTGGCAATCTCGACGAAGCGCGCATAGTCCGGCTTTGAACTGCGAGAGCTGCCTTCCGCTACATTCGAGGAAACGGAAACTGCGGCGCGCCGCATCTGGTTTGTTAGACCAAAGCGCTCGTCGGGCGGAAAACCAGCCGTCGCGTCATATACACGCCCCGCTAATTCCACCCCATGCCGCCAACAATCGAGCTTTTCAAAGTTAAACATAGTGCGTCTTTAGACCCGCTTTTCGATCAACCATCAACCCTCAACCATCAACTTTCTTCACCCCTCAAGGCGCTACCGATTGCTCAAAATGAAACCCGCCGCCACCGATCGACAAAATCACCGCGGGCTTGGAAGCGTTGCGCTGCGCGTCGAGAGTGATCACGCCGGTCACGCCCTTGAAGCCCTTGGTCGCAGCGATGGCGTCCCTAAGCTTGGCGCCGTCGGTCGTGCCGGCGCGCTTGATCGCGTCGGCGAGGATCTCCGCGCTGTCGTAGCCCAGCGCGGCCATGTCGTCCGGCTTCTCGTGGTATTTGGCCTCATACTTTTTCACGAATTCCTGCACCGCCGGGTTCTGGTCTTCGGCGCTGAAGTGGCAGGAAAAGAACGAACCATCCAGGGAGTTGCCCGCGACCTTGAGGAGCGAGTCCCCCACCCATCCATCGCCGCCCAGCATCGGAACCTTGATCCCCAGCAACCGCGCCTGTTTGCCGATCAAAGCCACCTCCCCATAGTAACCGGGAATGAAGATGGCATCGGGCTTGGTGGCCTTGAGGGAAGTGAGCTGCGGCTTGAAATCCTTGTCCCCCGTCGAGTACTTTTGCTCCTTCACGATCTGGCCGCCGCCGGCCGTGAAACCCTTGGTGAAGAACTCCGCGAGGCCCACGGAATAATCCTGCTTCACGTCGGTCAGGACCGCCACTTTCTTCCAGCCCTTGCTCAAGGCAAACTTCGCCATGACCGTGCCTTGGAAGGGATCGATAAAGCAGATACGGGAGATGTAATCGCCGACCTCGGTCACCTTCGGGTTCGTCGCCGCGGGCGAGATGAGCGGCACCTTGTTCTCCTGGCAGATTGGCGCTGCCTCGATGGTGGCCGAGGAACGTACCTCGCCGAGCACCGCGACCACTTTGTCCTGCGAAATGAGTTTGCGCACGATGGTCGCCGGCTGGCCCGCTGCCGATTGGTCGTCCTCCGTGATCAGTTTGAATTTTTTCCCGAGCACGCCGCCCGCCGCATTCATCTCGTCAAAAGCCAGCGCCGTGCCCTTATGGCTCGATTGCCCGAAGCTCGCGCTCCCGCCCGTCAGCGCCGCAAATTCCCCGACCTTGATTTCGTCCGCGCCGAGCGCGGCGCCGGCCAAAAGGGAACCAAAGGCAAAGGCGGCAAAGAGGGGCAAAGAATTGTTCATGGCGAGTGTCGTGGTGGGTAAAAACGCGCGGATGCTAGGGACTCATCCGGGCGTTTTCAACTGTCAATGCGGGTATTCTTGGCGCGGCGGAAGTTGCCAGACACCTTGCGCCGCCCTGTGCCCTCACTCGGCGTCCCGCGGCGATTACCGCTCCAGCTTTACCAGTCGCGCCGTGACCTTCTCCGGGGAAGTCAGCGGCAGCGAGCACGTGCCGCCCGCACAAACAAATGCCGCGGCGCGCGGCAACTCGGGGAACGGTACGTCGCTACGCGGCAGCGGACCTTCGCGTACGTCTAGCCATTCGATGCGCGCCACTGGCGGCGCCCCGCGGAGCACCGCGGCAAACAGCGCCTGCGCCGCGGGATCGTCCTTCCGCCCCACCACGGTGAGGTGCGCCGGTTCACTCCGCAGTTCGCGATCCGCGAGCAGGATGCCGCTCGTGGCGTAGCCCTGCTGGGCGACGACCGTCGGCGACGCCAGGTACTGCATCGCATGTTCCGCCATCTTGCGCGGCGCCTCCTGGCCGGTGTAATGCCCGAGAAGATTCGCAAAACGGGCCACCGCGATGTTCTCATCCAACTGCGGCTTCGGCGCGAATGTCGCACCCGTCGCGGCGGCCGCTGTCGCGAAGCCGACGGGCGCGTGGAATTTCGCATCAATAAATTGCGCCGCCGCTTCCGCCCGCGCCAGCCACGGGCGTTCCGCGGTCACGGCGTAGAGGGCGAGAAAGGCGCGTCCCATGGCCAGCGTATCCGCCAGGTAGGGCCCGGCGGCATCGTGCGCATCGTGCCGGAATCCCCCACCTTCCAGCGCGCGATGCGCCAGCACCCATTCCGCGGCGCGGCGCGCATCGGCCAGGATGGTCGCATCGCCATCCGCCGCGTAGAGCGCCGCGAGTCCAGTGATGGCCAGCCCATTTTCCCGCGCGTAGATGTGCCGGTCCACTCGCGGAATCCCGCGGGCGCGGCGCGCCGCGTCATCGAGCGCAAAATATTCCCCGCTGTGTTCCCCTTCCACGAGGTCGGCATCCTGGCTCACGTAAAATGCACCTTCCGGCGAGGTCAGGAAGTCCCGCAGATATCCGCGAATCCGGCGCGCCGGTTCCAGCCATTGCGGTTCGTGGCGCAACGTCGCCGCCATCGCGAAAATCCGCAGGTTCTCCGCCTGGAACGGCATGATCTTTTCAAAGTGCGGATGCTCCCAGTCACCATCGGTGGAGTATTGATACACGCCACCCCAGGCCAGATCGATGAGGCGCAAACCCGAGGTCAGCGTCTGACCCGCCATGTCTTTAAGGCGCGTATCTCCATTCGCGCCCTCGGTCAGGCAATATTCCAGGGCATCCCAGTTGAGGTATTTGTGCACGTCGCCCCAGCCGCCGAGTTTCGCATCGTAAGCATCGAGGAATGCCGTGCGCATCGCCGCCCGTTGCGCGTCGGTGAGTGAAGTTGCATCCGCCGGCGCGAGAACCGGCTCCGGCCGGATCGAAGGCCCCGGTGTCGGATCATCCACGAAGGCCTGCAACATCCCGGCCATCGGCTTCGGCGGGAGATAGCCCTGGCGCTTCGCGAGTTCCTTCCCCGCCGCATCGAACACCACCGTCGCCGGCCAGCCGTAGTCCTCGTAGCGATTGGAAATATCCGGCCGCGCATCCTGATCAACCCGCACAGCAATGTAGCGTTCGCGAACCAACTTCACCACCGCCGGGTCGCGATAAGTGATTTCATCCATTACATGGCACCAGTGGCACCACACCGCCCCGACATCGAGCAGGACCAGTTTCTTCTCCGCCCTGGCCTTGGCGAACACCGCGTCGGACCACGGCTGCCAGTCGATCCCCTCGCCCGCCTTTCCCGTCTCCGCACCGCCGGCTCGCGCAGCCGATGCCCCGAGGACACAGAAGATCGCGAGCATTCCCGAGACACGCAGCAAGAGGGCTTTCATGGCAAAGTGTTCTGCGCCCGAATCCGCCTTGCGGATGCTCAGAGGATGTACCGAAAGTCCGTTTCAGAAGGAGAATAACCACGGATTACACGGATTGGGAGGCAGAGAAATCCGTGCAATCCGTGTAATCCGTGGTCAAAATCCGGAACTGAAAGACTTCCGGTACACCCTCTGAGGGAGATCGTCGCGCGCCGACGCGATGGCGGCGCTAAGGCGCCAGCAACGGCACGAAGCCCGCTTGCTCGAAGTGCCGGTCACCCGTCAGCGCCTCGGTCAGCCCTTCATCCGCCATCACCACAAAAGAAGTACAGTCCGTGAGCGACCAGGCCTTGTCCGACCGCTGGCGGTAAAGATCGAAACCACGGGCGAAGAGCGCATCGCTGTTTTCCACGATGCAAAAACGCGGTTCCCGGCTCACCTGTTCCACCAGCAGCACCGCCAGCCACCGATTCAGGGGCGAGGCCAGTCCATCGGCCACCTCGGCCAGCACCCAGCGCGTCGTCACCACTTCGCCCCGCCATTGACGGGCAAACTCCAAAGCGGCGCGATGGCCCGTGTCCCGCGGGTTCGCCAGAGCCAGGAAATAATGCGCGTCACCAAAGACCCGCTTCATCGCCCACCACGCTTCGGCGTGCCGTGCAGGTAATGATCGTGCTCGGCGGCGAAATCCTCCGGCAGGCCTTGCGCGGCGCCGATGAAGTCCTTGAGCGAATCGTAAAGCGTTTCTCCGTTTTCCGCAGCCGCATTGCCACCGCTTGCCGGTGGCAGCGTGATCTCCACACGTGTGCCGTCGGGCACATGGATGGGCAGCTTGATCATATCGTTTTCCACGGTCGCGGTGATGCTCATGACGGAGAGAATACCCGCGCCGGCGTCGCGCTCAAGCGGTCAGTGCGGAGTCGGGGCATCAATCCACTTCGAGCCCTGGCTTTGTCGAGGCCTGCTTCATTGTGAGGAGGCGGCTATTTGGCGATCCAATGTGAAATGATTTGAGCGTCCAATTTCCTGCTTGCAGTGCACGGCGTGCCCCGTACGAATGAACGCCTCCCCTTTGTCATGTCAGAATCCTCCGTCGCAGTCCTCGGCGCCTCCCGTGATCGGCGCAAGTACGGGAACAAGGCCGTCCGCGCTTATGTCGAAAGCGGCTACACCGTGTACCCGGTCAATCCCAAGGAAGAAGCCATCGAGGGGCTCAAGGCTTATCCCACGCTCGACGCCATCCCGGAAGCGGTGGAGTTTGTGAGCCTCTACGTGCCGCCGGCGGTGGGGTTGCAATTGCTGCCCGCGATCGCCGCGAAAAAGCCGCGCGAAGTATGGCTCAACCCCGGCTCGGAAAGCGATGAACTCATCGACGCCGCCGTGGATTTGCACCTGCGCACGATTGTCGGGTGCTCGATC
>Ga0206812_1126_pt1 | contig 14598 bp, 21 predicted proteins | sample Alteio_BWOrgCont_54_FD_152912 | JGI IMG/M metagenome (GOLD analysis project Ga0206812, IMG submission 152912) | Enriched cells from forest soil in Barre Woods Harvard Forest LTER site, Petersham, Massachusetts, United States -... | ecosystem: Environmental > Terrestrial > Soil > Temperate forest >... | reverse complement strand
GGTTGACGACATCGGAGAGCCCGACCACGAGGTCGACGCTGTACTGAAAGGCCTGCATCTCGTCGTTCGTGGTGAGGGTCGAACCGATGGCGACGAGGATCTGGCGGCGGCGCAGTTCCGAAGGCGCCGCGATGGCCGCGGCGACAATCGGATTCGAGCTCATGTCGTTGGCGTTGAAGTGCTCGGAGATGACGACGACATCGTAGGTGTGGGCGCGCATTTTCAGGAGGATGTCCTCGAGGAAAAGGCCGGTGTGGATCTTGTAGTTCAGCGAGGTGAGTTGATCGACCACGATGCGCTGCACCTCGGGCACGTCGACGCAGACGAGGGCCGTCTGGTCGCCGGGTTCGAAAAGGTCGAGGCGGCTTTGAAATTCGAGGACGGAGGGAGAGCTCATTTGCCAATGCGGAGGTTGATGTAGGAGTCGGCGGTGGAGGAGTCGAGGTCGAGCTTGAGGCCGCTTTCCTGCTCGTGTTCGAGGCCGCGCTGCTTTTTTACGTTGTCGATGTAGCGGGTCATTTTCGCCTTGTTGGTGGCGTAGAGGTTGGCCGTGTCCTCGGTGATCAGGTTGGACTGGTAGGCGCGCGAGAGCGATTGGTCGAAGGTCGTCCAGCCGAAGGTCGAATTGGCCTCGATGATCTCGTAAAAGCTCCGTCCGTCCGCTTCCCCGAGGGCGATGGCTTCGCGCGTCCGCAAGTTCGAGCCCATGATCTCGTTGAGCATGATCCGCCCCCCGTTCACTTTGGGCGCGAGGCGCTGGCTGACGACGTAGCGCAGGGTTTCGCTGAGGCGCAAGCGCAGTTGCGTTTCCTCGGCGAGTTCGAACATGCCGAGGATACGATTGATCGACTGGCCGGCGTTGATGGTGTGGATGGTGGAGAGCACGAGGTGGCCCGTTTCCGCGGCGGTCAGGGCGATTTCCACGGTCGCGCGATCGCGCATTTCGCCCACGAGAATGACCTTCGGGGCCTGGCGCAAGGCGGAACGGAGGCCGGTGGGAAAGGCGTCGAAATCCGCGCCCAATTCGCGCTGGTTGAAGGTCGCCTTCTTGTGCTGGTGAATGTACTCGATCGGGTCCTCGAGGGTGACGACGTGCACCGCTTGCGTCTCGTTGATCTCGTTGAGGATCGCGCTGAGCGTGGTCGTCTTGCCGCTGCCGGTGGCGCCGGTGACGAGCATGAGCCCGTTCTTTTCCCGGGCCATGTCGCGAAAGATGGGCGCCAGGCCGAGCGAGGCCAGCGAGGGCATTTCGCTCTGCGCCTTGCGCATGATGATGGCAAAATTCCCGCGCTGCCGGAAGACATTGACGCGGAACCGCGCCCGGTCCTGCAGGGCATAGCTGCAATCGCAGGCGCCGCGCTTGGCCAGGTCGAGGAGGAGATGGCGCTGGTTGCCGATGATGGTCAGCGCCAGTTGCTCGGTCTGGAAGCGGGTCAATTTGCGGATCGACGGCGTGGTGATGACGGCCTCCTTGAGTTCGCCGAAGCTTTCCACCTGGAAAGGGCGGCCGACGGAAAAGATGAGGTCGGAGATGCCCGGGTGGGTGTCGAGCATCGCGCCGAGGACGGCATCGAGTTCAGGTTGTCTCATGTGGATATTGGGGGATTAATCTTCGAAGTCGTCCGGCGGCGCCTTGAGGAAGACGCGGAATTTCTTTTTGTCCTGGGCCTTGTCGTAGGCTTCCTCCGGCGAAATGCGCGCGGCGCGCAGGTGTTCCATGATGGCGTCGTCGAGCGGCTGGTTGCCCTTGCGCTTGCCGACCTGCATCATGCCCGGGATCTGGTGGGTCTTGCCTTCGCGAATGAGGTTGGCGATGGGCGTATCGACGACCAGCACCTCGAGCGCAGCCAGCCGGCCGGGTTTGTCCACGCGCTTGAAAAGGTTTTGCGCGACCACGCCCTTGAGGGACTCGGAGAGGCCGGCGCGAATCTGGTTCTGCTGGTTGGCGGGAAAGACGTCGATCACGCGGTCGATCGTCTTGGGCGCGCTCGGGGTGTGCAGCGTGCCGAAGACGAGGTGGCCCGTGGCCGCCGCGGTGAGGGCGAGTTCGATCGTTTCCAAGTCGCGCATTTCACCCACGAGAATGATGTCCGGGTCTTCGCGCAAGGCCCCGCGCAGCGCGCTGGCGAAGGACTTCGTATGCACCCCGACCTCGCGGTGATTGACCAACGATTGCTGCGAGCGGTGCACGAATTCGATCGGGTCCTCGACGGTGATGATGTGGTCTTTGCGCTGCAAATTGGCGTAGTCCACCATGGCCGCGAGCGTGGTCGATTTGCCCGAACCCGTGGGTCCGGTGACGAGCACGAGGCCCTTCTTGAGCATCGAAAATTTCTTCAACACGGGCGGCAGGCCAAGTTCGTCCGCGGTGAGCACCTTGCTGGGAATGAGACGAAAGACCGCGGCGATGCCGTTCTTTTGGTTGAAAAAGTTCGCGCGGTAGCGGGCAAAGCCGGGATATTCGTAGCCGAAGTCCACGTCCCCGGTTTCTTCGAAGAGCTTGATCTTCTGTTCCGGCGCGATCTCGTAAACGAGCGACTTCAAGTCGTCATTGCCGAGTGGCGGAGCGTCCACCCGCACCAGTTCGCCATGGATGCGCAGCATCGGCGGATTGCCGGTCGAGAGATGAAGGTCAGACGCGCTCTGCTCCTTCATGAATTTGAAAAACGAGTCAATACGGGCCATATCTTGGCATTGAGATAGCTAGTGTGATGCCACGGGCGGAGCGAAAGGGCGGAGGAAGGCAGAACGTCCAACATCCGGGCTTCGAGGACGAAGCCGGGCAACTACGCCCTGGCAAGCCAACATCCAACACCCAACCCTCAATATCTAACTCGAGAACAGACTCCGAATCGGGTCCCAAAGTGGCAGCGGCATCCTGCCGCTGTGCGGTTTCGATCAGCGGCAGGGATGCCGCTGCCACTTCATTCTCATCCCGCGAGGAGTTCAGACACGGGGCATCAGAATCTGCGTTTGGATTGCCTGAGAATCCCGGAAAGGGCTCGTTCCTCGAATTCCGCCTTCCGCCGTTCTTACAGGACGCGGCGTTCGCCGCTGCGCTCGGCGTTGAGTGTGTCGAGGACGGAACGGATTTGCGTGAGGAGCTTTTGCTGCGTGTACGGCTTGGGGATAAAGCCGCGCAGGCCCCGCGCGAGCATGCTCCGGAGGCGCTCCTGCTCGGCGAACCCGCTGCTCAGCACGACGGGCGCCTTGGGATTGATCTGTAGCAGTTCGGCAAAGACGTCCGCGCCGTCCATCACCGGCATGGTGAAATCGAGGATAATGAGCGAAATCTGGTCCCGGAGCTTGCGATAGATCTCGATGGCCTGAAAGCCGTCCTTGGCCGTGACGATCCGGTAGCCTTCGTCGGTCAGGACGCGCTGGGCCAGCATGGTGACGAGGTCTTCGTCGTCCACGATCATGACCAGTTCCTTCGGGCCGGTGGGGTTGTAGATCCGCACATCCGTCACCGGTTGCGGCGGCGACGGCATCGCCGTCGGAGGGGCCGGCTCCGGCTTGCTGGGGGGCACCGCTTCGGCCTGGTAGCCCCCTACCCGGTCGACCATCATGCGGGTCACTTTCGTGGCCCGCTCGACGCCGCTGCGGAGGATGGCAAAGTATTTCTCGGTATCGGGCGATTCCACGCAAATGGTCTCCAGCACCTGGCTGGATTCCGAAATAACCTGAAGCAGATTATTCAGTTCATTGGCGGTGGATTTGACCCACTGGATGTCATCAGAGCCCGGCATGATATTAGCCCAAGTAATTCCCGATCAGGTGCCTTCGTCGCGACAGGCCCACCATACGCAACCCAAAAAGGCAACGATGACGAATGAAAAAGACCCTAAAGTCAGCATAATGCGCGGTCGTAGTGCCGCATAGTTTCTCTTAGGTCAACAGGATTCATGCCCAAAAACGGTTAAATTGTGGTCCCGAAGAAGTCGGCGAAGACCGCGCGGTAAACTTCGCGTTTCATTTCCGGCAGCCAGGTGAGCTGGAAGTCCGCGGGGCCGATCCAGCGAAAGGCCTGAAACTCGGGGTATTTCGTATGGACGTTGATGCGCGCGTCCGGCCCGCTGTATTCGCAGAGAAAATAGAACTGCTCCTTGCCATGGTGTCCGCGCTTGATGCGCCCGTTGCCATAAAGATAGCGATACGGCCCCTTGCGCTCGACGATGCGGATGTCGCCGGCTTCCAGGCCGACCTCCTCCCAGATCTCGCGGACCAGGGCCTGCTCGGGGGTTTCGCCGTCGTCGATGCCGCCCTGGGGAAATTGCCAGGCATCCTCCACCCCCAGCCGTTCACACACCAGAATGCGCCCGCGGGAATTGCGCAGAATAGCGGCGACATTCGGCTTGTACTTGATTTCATTCTCACTCATGTTGTTTCGCAGATATGCCCCCGTCGCCGCCATGGTGCTCGCGCTCTGGGCGCTGTGGCTGTTCTGGCTGTGGCAGCCCGAGCGACAGGTGCGCCTGCATACGACTCATTTTTTGAAAAATGTCGAGCGGCGGAACTGGACGGCGGCCCGCGCCATGATGGCCGACGACTTTACCGACCGCTGGGGGCACGACAAGAATTCCGCGCTGGAGGATGCGCGGCAGGTCTTCTCGCAATTCCTGTTTCTCACCATCGAGAATCGCCACGTCTATGCTGTCGTCTACGGCCAGGAAGGGGCCACGGACACCACAGTGAAAATCAGCGGCAACGGTGGCCCGATCCCCCAGCTCGTAATGGAAAAGGTAAACACCCTGCAGAAGCCGTTTTCCTTCGCCTGGCGACGGGCCGGCGGGGGTCCCTGGAACTGGCAGCTCATCCATATCGACCAGGCCGAGTTGAACCTGGAAGCCAACGGGGGATTTTAAAAACGCAACCCTGCGCCCTGCGCACGGTTCGGTACTGGAAGTTTTCCCCAATGCAGTCCACATTCGCACCACCATGAAATTCCTCCCCGTTCTTTTTCTCTGCCTCGGCCTCTCGGCGCCGCTGCTCCACGCCCAGGGCAAGCCCGGTGGTCGCAACAATCCCGTGACCAACACCCCCGCCCCCGGCTCCACGCCGGGCGCGACGCCGGCTCCGACCAATATCCTGATGTGGCGTTGCAACCTGCCGGGCGGCTCCTATTCGGTGGCGTTGCGGGCCATCGTCTCGGTGAGCAGCCACGAGTACCTGGTCGACGGGGTGGCGCGGGTCACCGAAGTCAATATCGACACGGTGGGCAATGCCCTGGCGCGCTTTTACTATATCGAGCCGACGACCCCGAACTCACCCATCGGCCTCGGGACGGCGACCATTGAAAAGGCGCAGCAACTCCTCCAGGAAGGCGCGGCGCGCACCGGGCAGGACGTGTGGCAAAAGGTGATTAAGAATTATCCCACGACCACGCACGCCCACACCATCGAGTATCGCGTGGCCGACAAGAACACGCTCTCCGCGCTCTACACCAGCGCCGAAGGCGCCCTGCGGCTGAACCAGAACACCGTATTCGACGGTTCAAGCAGCTCCCAGACCGACCCGACCGCTCCCCCGCAGCCGCCGAATACGCCGTGAGGGGCGGGGCGAGTTGATAGTTGAAGGTTGATAGTTGATGGAAGGCGCGCCGACGTGCATCGCGGAGCGATGACGTGCCGGTAGCCGGGGTTTTCAAACCCCGGTGGCGATGAGCATGGCGGCCGTCGCGGAGCGACGTCTGCCATTTAACCCACCGCACGGTTTCAAACGTCGCTCCGCGACGAATTCGTTGGCGCCGTTTTCCGGGGCTTAAAAAGCCCCGGCTACCGGCACGTCATCGCTCCGCGATACTCCTTTGCCGATCCTTCCTTACAGATCCCGCTGAACGCCACGCGACGCGGCGGCCCTCACCACACCCAGCGGGCGCCGGGGGTGGAGATGATCGGCAGTTCGTCGGTCATGTATTGGGTCTTCCCGGAAGCGCCGATCATCTTCACTCCCGTATCCTTGCGGAAGACCTGGCTCATGCTTTCGCCGGTGTGGCAGCTCCAGCTTTTGACAAAGGCATCCTTGGAGAAAATGCCGCGGTTGATCTTGGCCATGTCGTCCTGGTGCAGCCAGGCCTTGGAAGCGCTGTCGATGTTGTTGGAATAGTCGAACATCCAGCAGGCCTTGTTGCTGTGGCCGAAGTACTCGAAGTCCGCGATCTTCACCTTGTCGCGCGGCTGGCCGCTGTTCAGGTAGGTGATGACTTCCGAGGGGCGGTCGAAGAAGACGAGCTTGATCTTGAAGGCGTCGCGCACGCTCTGGATGTGCTCGATGAGGTCGTTGTTGTCCTGCTTGGACCGGGCGATGTAAGCGGGACGATAAACCAGCCAGGTGATCTGCGCGCCCGGGGTCTGCTGCTCGATCTGCTCGATGCGAATGCGCGAGGCGCGCACGAAATTCATCCACCAGTTGTCATGCGGCGAGGCCTTCCATTTCTCCCAGACCCAGAGGGAGACACCGCCGGTGAGGATGATGAATTCGCCGCTGGCCGCCGTGGGCTGCGGGTCCGCCGCCCGCAGGGGCGTGGCGCAAAAGGCAAAACAAACGGCGAGGAGCAGGCAGATGTGACGCATGGCCGGGAAAAATGCCCGGATTTTGCCGGATGACAAATGGGAATTCGGGAATGTGAAGGGAAGGCACAACGTTGAGTGCGGGTACCGAAAGTCTCAGTTCCGGATTTTTGACCACGGATTGCACGGATTACACGGATTTTTCTGTCTTTCAATCCGTGTCATCCGTGAAATCCGTGGTCATTTTCTTCTGAAAGGGAATTTCGGTACCCTCTAAGAGCCGTCTCCAGCGGAGAAGGATGGCAGTGGCTCAGGTTGATGAAGTGGCGGCTACCCCATCTCCGCGCGCGTCGGCTCGCCCAGGAATGACGACGCCGCAATCGTGGAGCGCCTGGCCACGCGGGCGGATTTCTTGAAGCAGGATTTCCCGGACCCACGGGCCCGCTCCAGCAGCTTGGGCTTGCGCGGCAAAGAGTCCTCGGGTGCAATTGGACTCATGAAATTCGGTGCTCTCCCAGCCCCCGGAGCGGCTCAGGCGCTTTTTCTCTATAGCAAACACTGCGAATCTGAAGCCCTAAATTTTAGGGCTTCAAAAGTGAAGCCTACTACCTGTTAGGCGTCCTCGCGATATGATGTCTCGCACCGCCACGGAACTTCGACAGCTGCTTTACGAGCGCAGATGGCAGGCCAAGCATTTCCAAGCCGTTCAACGCGACCAAGGCGACGAGGTGCTGTTCGATGCTCTTTTTGGTGTTTTCACCAACACACCAAGGCCAACGGAGGGCTATCGCGACCAGATTCTCGCCGGAGAGCTTTTGTGCGAGTTGCGCCCAGCATGCCGATTGGCCGTCCAAGAGGCTATTCGATATTCGTTACCGCACTGGAATTTCAGTGTTCCCGATCTTCCTCGGTACCTCTCCGAGTATTTCGGACGCGACGCGGTATTGCAGGCGCTGTCCGACCTTGAGACTCATGGTAGCCTTACTCCCTCCGAGTTGCAGGGCATCCATACATACAAGTATTGGTTGAAAGCAAAATGATTAGGGCACTTTCCCAGACAGCGAACCGGACGCCTAACCAGGCGCTGCAGCGAACACGCCTCCGCGTCACGTCCTGTGCTCCCGTCCACCACCGCCTTTCCACCCACCGGCACAGGCCGTGCCGCTCCGGCGTGTCGCTGAGCTTGGGGGCGTTAGGCGCTTCCTCGCGTCCCATGAAACGAGCGATTCCAATTTTATTTAGTCTCTTACTTGTTCTTCGGCAAGTAGCTGCCTCGGGGGCCGAACGCGACATTCTGGAGATAGCCAAAGAGCGGCCGATGAACGTGACAGTGAACGGGGTGCCTGCCAAATACGGCGATCCAAATCTTGCTGCAGCGGTCGATGCGCTTGGCGATATTCCCCGTCCTTGGACAGTTCCAAAGATCATTAAAGCTTTTAACGAGGAAAGTGCTGCGTGGCTGCGAAAACTTCAGGCACAGATCGACAAAAAGAGCGACCAAATGTGGGAGGGATGGGATCGGGAGAGCACGCGCTGTGGCCACTTGGCTACACTTTTGGCGTCGAGCCGTGATCCGCGTGCCGCAGTAGTCCTCGGCGGCGCGCTCGACAACCGTCCCGAGTTCCCTGGCGGCATTCGCGTCATCGACGGACTCTACAATTACTTTGTTCGCGATCCCAAGTATCGACAACTGCCACCAGAGACCTTTGCGCCTTACGTTTCCACCAATTTTTTCCCCGAAGAGATGCGCCGAGTGAAGCAATGGTGGGCGCTTAACGAAGAGGAGCTGAAAGCTTCAACGAAGGTCCAATAGAGTATCCTTCTCGACATCTTTTCCATTGCGACCGGAAACACCTAACCAAGCGCTGCAGTCCCGTCTCCGGGTGGGCATGGCGCATTTTGGCGAAGACCTTTTCCAAGGCGTGCAGGTCGTGGGCAATCGTGCCGTAGAAACGCGCTTCCGCCTCGCCCGCCAGGGCCAGGGCGATGGTGATGTTTTGGGCGTGGACATCGAGTCCGACGAAGAGTAGAGGGTTTTTCATGGTGTGCTTGTTGTGTGTAGGCTCAATCAATGGTGACGCCGCTCCGGCGGTGATCCCGCACTTGCGGCTCTGCACGGCTTTGCCGCGTAATCCGCGTTATAGCCACTCCTTCAAGCACACCGCTTTGCTTTTCCAAACACGCTGCGCTCCGAGAAAGGGCAGCCATAAAGTCTAGGCCACGCAGAATTTCATCATTTAACCTTGCCAGCACAAAAACAGCCATGAAACGTGTCACCGGTATCGGCGGAATCTTCTTCAAGTCAAAAGACCCAACGGCGCTCGGCGCGTGGTACAAGGAGCATCTCGGAATCGATGTACAAGCATGGGGCGGCGCCGCGTTCGACTGGAAAGGGCCAGACAACCCGGAAGGCGTAGGAACAACCGCCTGGAGCCTGTTCGCCGCAGACACGGGCCACTTCGCTCCCAGTTCGGCCCCGTTCATGATCAACTACCGCGTGGACGATTTACACGCCCTGCTGGCGGCGCTGCGTGCGGAAGGCGTGCAGGTCGAAGAGAAAGTCGATGAGTCCGAATTCGGCAAATTCGGCTGGGTGATCGATCCCGAAGGAAACAAGGTGGAGCTTTGGCAACCACCGGCTGGCCAATAAGAGCGGCACCGGCACGCCTCTAAGCCTAACCACGCGCTCCAGCGAACAGAGGCTGGCCGTCGAGCCTCCTCTGAGTTCCAACCTTGACTCAGCCAGCCTCTGTCGCTGAGCTTGGATTCGTTAGGCGCTGCTACTCGCATCCTCCAAACCAGTTCCGCCCCATGAAAACTATTCGCATCATTTGTTCTCTGTTCGCGGTCGCCGCGGCTACGGCGGCCTTCGCCGCCGATCCTACTGATCCTGCTGATCCTACTGGAACTTGGAAATGGAGCACCAAGTCGCCGAATGGCGAAATCCCAACCACGCTCAAACTCGAATTGAACAACGGCAAAATCGCCGGCGCTTACTCGAATCAATATGGCGAAACTGCGATCAGCAACGCCTCCCTCCGAGACGGCATGATCATGTTCGATGTAGTGCGTGATCTCGGCGGCCAGAAGTATGTGGTGAAGTATCACGGCAAAATCGAAGGCGACACGATCAAGGGGACCATCGAAGCACCTGGCCACGACGGTGGCGAGGCGGTGAAGCTCGATTGGAACGCGAAACGCGCGACGAAGAAAAAGGAGGGCGATGCGAAGCCAAAATGAACGAGGCGCCTAACCAGGCACTCCAGCGAACGGCTCCGGGCGTCGCTGAGCTTGGGGGCGTTAGGCGCCTTCGCGGCATCTAATCCAAAGATTCCGCAAGCAACCAAAAACTGACTATGGGCGCATGGGACGCAACAAGCTTCGGCAACGATCACGCGAACGACTGGGCTCACGATATGGTCGAGCAGTCCAACGATCTGTCCTACATCGACGCAACACTCCAAAAAATCCTCAAAGCGGGGGACGACCCTATTTCGACCCCCCACGGCGAGGAGGGCATTGCCGCAGCGGAAGTGGTTGCATGGCTTCGTGGCAAGCCGACGCCTGTGAACGCTTACACCGAAAAGCTCGCAGCGTGGGTCGCCGCCCACCCCATCCAACCGTTAGCAGCTATCACGCAGAAGGCTTTGGCGGCGCTCGACCGCATTGAGCGCCAACCTTCCTCATTGCCCGAGCTTTGGGATGGCGACCCCGATTGGGCAGCAGCGATGACGGACCTTCGCAACCGATTAACGAACTGAATGGAAGCAAGCCCACATCAACCGTCGCCTAACCAGGCGCTGCAGCGAACGGCTCCGGGCCGTCATGCCTGCTGCTCCCGGCCATCACGCTCCGGTTGCCGTCCACGCGTCCCGTGGGCCGGGTCGCTGAGCTTGGGGCGTTGGACACTTGGCACATCTCTCGTGAAATGAAGCTTAAAGTATCCGCACCGACGACAGTTCTGGACGTGACAGCAGGCGACACTCCAATCACCGACCTTGCCCGACTTGCCGCGCTTGATGGCGTTAGCTCTGATGAGTGTTTCTCCGATTACCTCCTCGACGACCCGCAGACCAAAGAACTCCCATCCAAGGGCGTTTCTGGTGGTTACTTACGATTTCGATTTCGCAGCGACCTCAACCAACTCTGGGCAGAGACCGAATACGACTTGCGGGAGCAGTTGACCTGCGCAGAGACTCAGAGCCTCATGGAATACACTCTCGGTCAGTGGAGCGATGGCGTCGGCGAAAACTTTTGCCCCGCGTACGCCGAAGAAACAGGATTATTCCTTTCGCCACACCTCGAAGATGCAATTGCCCAAGTCGCCTAACCATGCGCTGCAGCGAACTGCTCCGGGCGTCGCTGAGCTTGGGGTCTAGGCCACGAGACACGCTATGGCATCTGATGAACGAGAAATCCGTACGGTGCATTCAATTTGGATTGATGCCGTCAATGCCGGTGACCTGGCTTGTCTGCTCACCTTAGTCGCGGAGGATGTCGTTTTTCTCACCCCCGGCCAAGCGCCGTTGGGCCGGGAGGGATTTTCGTCCAACTTCATGACCGCCCACCAACAGATGCGGATCTGTTGCACCAGCGAGTTGGAAGAGGTCGTTGTTGTCGGCGAGGTCGCCTACACGCGGAGCCGGGACGCGCTGTCAGTGACCCCGCGCGCAGGCGGGAAGGCGGCACAGTTCGCTGGACATCGCATGACGGTATATCGCAAACATCGCGACGGTCGCTGGCTTCTGTCCCGCGATGTTCACACTTTGGCCGCCGTGGAGAGGTGAAGTCGAGTATTTTTTAAGTTACGATGACAACGTGGCCTAACCAAGCGCTGCAACAAACATAACATGAAACCGATCCTCACCTTTCTCGCCTTCATCGCGCTCCTTGGGAGCCACGCCAGGGCCGGGGTTTCCTTTCCCGGCGAAACGATCGACGAGTGGCATGGCTTCAAGCGGCATAACTTCATGGTGGACGGCTATGCCGCGTGGGTGGTGGAGCCGATGAAGGCGCTGCCGGGCCTGCCGTGGTCGTGGTGCATGGAGTTCCCCGACGCCTTCACGGACCGGTGCGCCGCGCCGCAACTGCTGGCGGCGGGTTTTCACCACGTGCATATCGTCGTGGGCAACACGTTCGGCAGCCCTGAAGCGGTGAGGCATTTCAATGCGTTCTATGACCTCCTGATCGCGCATGGGCTGGCGAAGAAGGCGGCGCTGATCGGCCTGAGTCGCGGCGGGCTCTACGCGTATCGCTTTGCCTCGGAGCGGCCGGAGGGTGTGGCGGTCATCTACGGCGACGCTCCGCTGTGCGATATCCGGATCGTGCGGGGTGGAGACGGCTTTGGCAAAGGCAACCCCGGTGACTGGGCCAACATCATGAAGGGCTATGGCTTCAAAAGTGATGCCGAGGCGCTCGCGTATCGCGGCAACCCTGTGGATACGCTCGCCCCGCTGGCCAAGGCGAAGGTGGCGATCATCCACGTGATCGGTGATGCGGATGATCTGGTCTTGCCGGCGAAAAATTCGAACGTCATTGAGCAACGCTACCGGCAGTTCGGCGGCGAAATTCAGGTCATCCACAAGCCCGGAGTCGGCCACCACCCGCACGGCCTCGACGATCCGAAGCCGGTTGTGGATTTCATCCTGAAGCACGCGTCGCGGCCATGACGCAGCAGGCGCAGCCCGGCACAATGCGACACCTTGCATCGCCCAACCATGCGCTGCAGCGAACCCGGCCATCGCGTCCAGGTTGCAATCCACGCGTCCCGCGTGCCGGGTCGCTGAGCTTGCGTCAAGGCGTTCGCTCGTGCGTGCTGTTGACCGAGGCCGCCTGATTCTCTACTTTTCTGCCATGTCCACACAGCAACTCACAACCGAGGCGATGGCACTTCCACTTTCCGAGCGTGTGACGCTGGCACAGGCGCTCTGGGAGAGCATCGATGCTGGACTCGCCGACACCGAGGAGCGCGAGGCGGTGCGTGAGGCCATCCGCCGCGACCAGGAGCTTTCGTCCGGTGCCGTCGCCGGGCGCACACACGAGGAGGTCATGCAGGCTGCGCGGCGCGCTATCGGATGCGCCTGATTCATCACCCCGATGCGGAAGCGGAACTCATCGAGGCGGTTCAGTTCTACGAGCGGAGAGTGCCGACGCTTGGCGCGCAGTTTCTCGACGCCGCCGACCGTGCCGTCGGCGTCATTCTGGAGGCTCCCGAGCGCTGGGCCATTATCGAGGCAGACATTCGGCGTTACCTCATGCCGCGTTTCCCCTACGCGATTTATTACCGCGTGTTGCCTGACCATCTTCGCATCCTGGCGTTCAAACACCACAGCCGTCACCCGGACTACTGGCGCTACCGTCTCTCCGAATAGACCGCGAACGCCTAACCATGCGCTGCGAACGCGCTCCGCTGTCACGGCCCCTGCTTCCGCCGCCGCCTTACCACCCGCCATGCAGGTGCCGCGCCGCCCTCCGCGGTCGCTGAGCTTGGGGTCGTAGGCCTTTCTCGCGTCCTTCCCGAATGAACGAAGACATTCAACTTGATGAAAGGATTTCGGCGGCGCTCTGGGTGGGGCTTCCCCAGAGCGTTTCTGAGCATTCGAGACTCTACCAGTGGCTCACCAGCCGGACAGAGCGACCGTTCGGTTCACCCGGCCCGGTTGTCGTTTTTGACGACGTAGTGATGCCGATCGAGGAGTTGGTTGAGGCATTTACTACGGACGAGGCCTTTGTCGGTTCTGCCGTCTCTCAGGCACACTCGAGAGACATCAAGGAAGCTTCTATGGGGGTGTTGCTTTTCGCACCCGCAGGCAGCACGCTCTGGCGAGGTTCCGTTCCCGATGACGAACTCGCTTATCTCGGTACTTTTGGATTCCCGACAGAAGATCTCCCTCAATGAACCGCCGGCCTAACAATGCGCTGCAGCGAACACGCTCCGCAGTCACGGCCTGTGCTTCAAACCACCACCGCCTTTCCGCCCACCGGCACAGGACGCGCCTGCTCCGCCTGTCGCTGAGCTTGCCGTCGTTAGGCGACTTGCCACGTCTTCCATGAACTACGAAGCGTTCTACAATCATCTCTTCGCGCCAGTCGCCTCCGAGTATGGTGCGCTTGACCCGAAGACGCGCTTTCACATTATCGGCTTCGACGTTGGTGGGCCTGTCAACTACTGTACGGTGGGCGCTGACCGTGGCGAGCAGTTCATTACTTGCGTCACCTGTGAGTTGGCTCCGCGCGCCGAGCAGCAACCCAATTCTGTCGGCACCTACGAGCTTCTGATGACCTGCGACGACGAGCAGTGGTGCAGTTCCGCTCTTACTCGCATCGCCCAGATGTCGATCGACACTGCTTTCGACGACGGTCACACGCTCGACATCCAGCCTTGGGTCGGTGTGGATTTCCCCGTGCAGGGTATCGCATTCGAGCATTTTGCAGCCGTGTCATTCGAGGGCCGAGATTACGGCATCCTCCGATGTCATGGCATCACGCGCCCCGAGCTTGAGTTTGCCCAGCAGTCCGACGTAGGACAGCTACTCCAACGCCGCAGAGTTGAGGGCGTCTATCCCAGAACCAATGTTCAACGCCAACCCAACGTCGCCTAACCAAGCGCTGCAGCGAATTGTCGCCATGTTTCCACCTCGACCTGCTCATAGCGCCTCCGACGGTGTGGAAAGGCGCTACCGCGCAGGCAGTGCTCCGTGCGTCTCCCGCGACTGCGGGATTGGGGGGCGTTAGGCGACTGAGCGCCCTTACCAGAACACTCCGACAGCAAAAACGAACAAATGACTAAACTCCGTGTAGAAAGCTTCACCATTTCGATTGATGGCTTCAGCGCGGGCCCGAATCAGGGCCTGGAGAACCCGCTGGGAGTCGGCGGAACTGCCCTTCACGGATGGGCGTTCGCGACGCGCACGTTTCAGGCGCAACTGTTCGGCACCCAAGGCGGAGAGACCGGGATCGATGACGACTTTGCCGCGCGGGGTTTCCACAATATGGGCGCCTGGATTATGGGCAGGAATATGTTCGGACCAGTGCGCGGTCCCTGGCTTGATGAGAGTTGGAGAGGTTGGTGGGGTGATAACCCGGTGTA
>Ga0206812_1123_pt2 | contig 14613 bp, 10 predicted proteins | sample Alteio_BWOrgCont_54_FD_152912 | JGI IMG/M metagenome (GOLD analysis project Ga0206812, IMG submission 152912) | Enriched cells from forest soil in Barre Woods Harvard Forest LTER site, Petersham, Massachusetts, United States -... | ecosystem: Environmental > Terrestrial > Soil > Temperate forest >... | reverse complement strand
AAATAAAAAACATAATAAAAATACCATTGGCATTGGTTTTGGACCCGGACTTTCTTTAGAAATGATTTTATTAGGTGCAAATTAATTGTAAAAAAAAAGGATAATAATGAAAAAGGTTACGCAATATTCTATGTTAATGTTATTACTAATTTCTAATTCACTGAAAGCAGAACTGGAACCAACAACTTTAGATGAGTCATTAAAAATCAAACGGGATGCTTTTACTAAATCTCTAGCTATTAAATTTCAGAATGGGTGTATATCAAATGCCACAGGTTCTACCGGAGCTACCGGCACAACCGGCATGCCTGGTAAGACAGGAAATACCGGATCTACAGGAAAACAAGGTATTACAGGTGCTACAGGATTCACCGGAACAACCGGTTCAATAGGTAATACAGGTGTCACCGGTTTTACCGGAGCAACAGGTGCTACCGGACCAACAGATCCTAATTCTGTAACCGGTGCAAATAGTTGTGCAGGGGGTGTAAATAGTTCTAGCCCTATAGCAATATTTAATGGAACATCTAATACAAATATTATCAATGCGCCTCTCACTAGTAGTGCTGTTGTTACTACTGTACAAGCAACTTCACCTTTATATGCTGATGATTGTACAACTACAAATCTTAATTTAGCTCTTGTACCAAAAGGAAACGGAGCAATTACTGCTAATGTTCCTGATGGAAGTCCTACAAATGGCAGTCCTCGCGGCAATAATGCTGTAGATTTGCAAATATCACGCTCAGCAAATTCTCAAGTTGCATCGGGTAATTTTTCATCTATAATAGGTGGAGAAAATAATACAGTTGCGGGAACTACTTCTATAATTTGTGCAGGAGCAGCTAATACTATCAATGTTGATCCATCAATAATGCCGGGATTAAATCAAAATTCAGCAATAATTGGTGGTTCAGATAATATGAATGAAAAATTAAATTCAGTTATTATAGGCGGTCAATCTAATCAAATTACCGGTAATGGGGTACAAAGTAGTTGTATTTCAGGAGGGGTAAGTAATACTATGTCAGGCTCACTATCTCTTATGTCTGGTGAAAGCAATACTATTACAAATGATTGTTGTTTTGTGTCCGGCGGAGGAACCACAGTATTGGGAAACACTGCTAGTGGCGCAAGTTCAGCAATAGTTGGTGGTCAAACTAATACTGCTTCCGGAGCTAATTCAATAGTATGTGGCGGTTCAGGAAATATAGCTTCTGGAAGTAATTCAATAACATGTGGTGGTTCAGTAAATATAGCTTCAGGAATGAATAGCTTTGCAGCCGGAAATCATGCTTCAGCTTTAAGTAATGGTGCATTTATCTGGTCAGATAATTCAACAAATACTACTTTTTCTAGTACTGCCTCAAATCAATTTAAAACACGTGCAAATGGTGGATATCAATTATTTACAGATTCAACATCATCTGCAACAGCAGTAACTGGTTCATTTGTATTTCTAGATAGTTCAGGCGGTGCGCTTCCAATTGCACCACTTGCTAATCAATTTATTGTAAGAGGATCAGGTACAACTAATGCAGTTATAATGTATTCTAATACAGCAGGAACTACAGGTGTAAGGTTACCAACAGGAACCAATGCTTGGACAACAATATGTGATCGTGCCAAAAAAGAAAATCTACAGGATATTGATCACATAGAAATCTTGAATAAATTAATAAATATTCCAATACAAAGTTGGAACTATAAAGACAATGATAAATCAAGAAGGCATATAGGTCCTATGGCGCAAGATTTTAACCCTGCATTTGGTTTTAATGAAGACCCATTAGGAATTTCTACATTAGATTTTGATGGTGTTGCATTAGCATCAATTCAAGGTATGTATAAATTACATAAACAAGAAGTTGGTAAATTAGAAGAACGAATTAAAAAATTAGAAGAGCTAGTTGAACAATTAATTTCTAAACAATAAAAATATATTTTTAGTTCTTTACTTTAAAAGACTAATTATCTATTTTATTAAAAAATTAGTATTTCCTAAAAAAAAGGATAAATAATGAGAAAAGTTACGCAATATTCTATATTAATGTTATTATTAATTTCTAATTCACTGAAAGCAGAAATAGAACCAAAAACTTTAGATGAGTCATTAAAAATAAAACGGGATGTTTTTACTAAATCCCTAGCTAATAAATTTCAAAATGGATGTATACAAAGTGCAACTGGACCCACAGGCGCAACAGGAGCTACAGGAAAGCCCGGACCAACCGGCGCAACCGGATCAATGCCTATAGGTGCTGTAACAAGTGCAAATACAACTGGTTGCTCTAATCAGTTAGCAATATTCAATGGTACATCAACTACTAAGATTACAAATGCTGCAGTAGTAAGTGGCCCTGTAAATAGCACAACTCAAGCAACTTCATTTATAAAGGCTCAAGATTGCGCAACTACAAATCTTAATTTAGCACTTATTCCAAAAGGTACAGGCGCCTTAATTGCAGCAATACCTGATGGAACTGCAACTGGTGGTAATATACGTGGAACAAATGCTGTTGATTTGCAAACTAATCGTGCATTATCAACTCAGGTTGCAAGTGGTAATTCTTCAGTAATTGGGGGTGGTGCAAACAATATTTCTTCAAGCTTTTTTTCAACTGTATCCGGAGGTTTTACTAATATTGCTTCAAGTCCAGTTTCAACAGTGTCTGGTGGAACAATTAATACCGCTTCAGGAAACACTTCAACAATTTCTGGTGGAAACTCAAATACTGCTTCAGGACCGACTTCAACAATAGGTGGTGGTGAGAGCAATACTACTTCAGGAAACACTTCAGTAATTTCTGGTGGATCAGGTAATATTGCTTCAGGAGACTTCTCAGCAGTTTCTGGCGGTCAAACTAATAATGCTTCAGGAAGCTTTGCAACTGTAGGCGGTGGAAACACCAATATTGCCTCAGGACAATATTCAACAGTTCCTGGTGGTGTAGCTAATTCTGCTATTGGAGAGTTTAGTTTTGCAGCTGGTAATAATGCTATAGCCAATAATACTGGTTCATTTGTTTGGTCAGACAGCAATGGTGGTAACGCAGACACTGATATTAATCAATTTATAGTACAAGCTTCAGGAAATGGTGGCCTTGCTGTTGCTTTTTATACAAATCTAATACACTCAACAGGTGTAACATTAAATTCTGGTGCAAATGCATGGGCCTCTATTTGCGATCGCAATAAAAAAGAAAATTTCCAAGATCTGGATACAATAGAAATTCTTAATAAATTAGTAAATACTCCTATTCAAAGTTGGAATTATAAAGATACGGATCCATCAAACAGATATATAGGCCCAATGGCTCAAGATTTTAATCCAATATTCTTTGGTAAAAATGATCTAACAATTTCAACTTTAGATTTTGATGGTGTAGCGCTCGCATCAATTCAAGGTATGTATAAATTACATAAACAAGAAATTAGTGAATTAAAACAAGAAATCAATGATTTAAGGAATGAAATTGCTGAATTAAAAAAAGGGTAAATTCATTATGAATCATATTAGACAAAAATATTTTTATTTATTTATAGCCTTATTAATTTTGCAAACAAATATACTAGCAAATTTAAACATTTTACCTAAAGCAAAAGCAGATCCTAACCCTTGTGTAGATGGTGTTGTTTTGACCGACTTTGCTGATTTATTTAAACCTTGCTTTTCCAGAGACATCATACAATCAAGTGCCATACAAACAGATGGCAAAATTGTAGTTGGTGGTATTTCAAATCCTGTTAATGATATAATTAATTATGCCTTAGCAAGATACAATACTAACGGTAAATTAGACAATTCATTTGGTAATAAAGGTCTTGTAACTACAAATGTAGGTGCTATTATAGGTATAAATTCAGTTGTGACTTTTTCTTTTTTGAATAGCCTATTAATCCAAGCAAATGGAAAAATTATTGGGGCCGGTAGTTTTTCACAAAATAAAAGCAATTTTTCTTTAGTAAGATATAACACTGATGGAAGTATAGATACATCTTTTGGTACCAATGGAGCGGTTGTTACTGATGTTGGATCCGTTCTAGGGTTCCAAAATACTTCAAGTTCAATATTTAGTGTAATTTTGCAATCTAATAAAATTCTTGCAGGTGGGTTTTCAGATGCCCTTAATGCAACAGGTGGTTCTGCTTTTGCACGCTATAATCTTAATGGCAATCTAGATACCACTTTTGGTACAAATGGTGTTGTATTAAATGGACCTTTTTTATTAAATTCTAATATTGTTTTGCAAAGTACAGGTAAAATTGTTGGTGGAGGTGTTTCAAAAAATTCTTTTGCTTTGATTCGGTATAACCCAAATGGAACTATTGATAATACCTTTGGCATCAATGGTATTGTAGTTACACCTTTTACAGGTTTTACAAGAAGTTTTATAACGGGAATTGCAATTCAGAATGATAATATTATCGCCGGTGGGCAAGTAATCAAGGGTAATACTACCTATTTCACTTTGGTAAAATATAACAATAATGGTTCGATAAATACATCATTCGGCACCAATGGAATTGTTAATATGGTTTTAACACCTGCGGAAATAAATATCAGAAATATAGGTCTGCAATCAAACGGTAAAATTATAACAGGTGGAATCAACACAAATAATTTATTTGCATTAACAAGATTAAACGTTAATGGAACATTAGATACTACTTTTGGTCATAATGGTATAATGCTTACACAATTTTCAAGCAAATCAGCTGATACTTTAAATAGCATATCTATTGCATCAGATGATAAAATAGTAGCATGTGGTTCAACTACCGCCACTGATAATAATAAAAATTTTGCTACTGCAAATTATAATGTTAATGGGTCACTTAATAGTGCATTTGGAAATTACAAGCCGGGTCTAAGTATTAATGATTTTAAAAAGACTTTAAATATTACTGCAGGATCTTCAAACTCAACAACAGGTATTGTTCAGCAATCTAATGGTAAAATAGTCGCAACCGGTTTTACTGATGCACTTGATCCTAATTATAATTTTGCTATGTGTCGTTATGATTTAGATGGCAATGTAGATATGACGTTTACACCAACTAGCATTGACTTTTCATTTTTTATTGGTGCACAAAATGCAACTATTGGTTCTTATGACATTCAAACTTGCTCGGCTGTACAGCGCGATGATAAAATTATTGGCGCAGGCTATTCGAATGTACTTTCACAAAAGTTAAATTTTGTTTTGATCGGAAAAGTTTCTCAAATATTTTCTTTTGCTTTAACACGAGTACAACAAAATGGACTGGCTGATAATTCTTTTGGCAAAAATAGTTTGGTTGTTACAAATTTTGGCTTGGTTCAAAACAAACCATTAACAATCGATAATATACGTAGTATCACTATACAAACAAATAATAAAATTGTGGCAGGCGGAAATACTAGTACAAATGGAATTAACAGCTCTTTTGCATTAGCAAGATATAATAATAACGGTTCGCTTGATACTAATTATGGTACATTAAAAAAAGGTATTGTTATTACAAATATTGGACAAACGTTAGGGTTGCCAACAAGCTTTGATACAATATTGAGTATTGCTTTACAAAATGATAATAAAATTATTGCTGCGGGAGTTTCAACCGCTAAAAACCCTTTAGGTGACTTCACGTTAGCAAGATACAATACAAATGGTACTTTAGATCAAACTTTTGGTGATAATGGCATTGTGATTACTAATTTTAGTATAGCTCATATAGATAGATTTTCAAATCAAGCAAATGCGACCAATACAAGCCAAATAAATAAAGTTGTAGTATTAAGTAATGGTAAAATTTTAGCAGGAGGTATTACATCTGCAAAAATACCAAATTTTAATCCAAATAACCCGAGATTTAATTTTGCTTTTGCCCAATATAATACAGATGGTACTCTAGATAAAACTTTTGGTAACAATGGTCTTGTAGTTACTGTACTAAACCCACATGGAAATAATACAACAAGTAATGATTATTTATCTAGCTTTGCTGTGAGAAATGAAGATGGCAAAATAATAGCAGGCGGAGCATCGAATGCCATAGATCCTAATTATAGTTTTGCTTTAGCTGTATATAATTTTGATGGTAAGCTCGACCCGCTTTTTGGTAACAATGGTATTATGTTTACAGATTTTAGACAATTCTTAAAAATTGGTATTAATAGTCAGGATTCGATAAATACAGATGGGGTTCTCATTTTAAAAGATGGTAATGCATTAGCTGCCGGTAGCTCTAATGCTACAAATCCAAATTTTGATTTTGCATTAAAAAAATATATAATACCGGCAGACTTAATAATAACTTCACCCAAAAATGGTTCTACTGTTGATACAAATCAGCCATTAATTTCAGGAATCGCTCCTGCAGGATCGGTTGTAAAAGTAAGAATTGATAATATTCTAATTAGCACTATTAAAGTTGGAAGCTCTGGAAGATGGTCCACTTTACCACCGTCACCTTTAAAAAATGGTCTACATACAATTTTAGCAACAGCAACTGTAATAAAAAACAAGAAGCCAATTACTTTAGTTGCAACAGTTACATTTACAGTACGCGTCTGTTCTTCTGCAGATGTTTTTATTAAATCTTTATCAGAAAAATATTCATGAAAGGGTATAAAAAATGAAGAAAATATGTGTAATAATTACAATCTCATCTTTAATTTTAATAAATTTAATTGCAGATGAAATCAAAGATTTTGAATTACCAAATTATAAAAAAATAACTCGATTTGGTCAATGTCCTCCCGGCCCTACTGGCGCAACTGGCCCAAAAGGCCAACCGGGTCCAAAAGGAGCTACAGGAAATACCGGTGCTGCAGGAGCTACAGGTAACACAGGTTTTACAGGAGCTACAGGAAATACCGGTGCAACAGGGGCAACCGGACCAACAGATCCAACGTCTGTATTCAGTTCAAACATAGCAGGATGCTCCAATCAAGTTGCAATATTTAATGGCACTTCTTTAACAGGAATCACAAACTCTGCTGTTGTAAGTGGACCAATAAATAGTACAACTCAAGCTACTGCATTTATAGAAGCACAAGATTGCACAACTACAAATCTTAATTTGGCCCTTGTACCAAAAGGTACCGGCGCACTTACTGCAAATGTTCCTGATGGAGGTACTGCAGGTGGTAATGCTCGCGGCACAAACGCAGTGGATTGGCAAATGTCACGCACATCCAATGCAGGAGGTGCAGTTGCAAGTGGAAATTTCTCAGTAATTGGTGGCGGAAGTAATAATATCAGTTCCGGACAATATTCAACTGTATCAGGTGGGCAGGATAATGTTGCGAATGTTCAATGGGCAACTGTATCCGGTGGACAATTAAATCAAGCTGGTAACGGTGTCAATTCCACTTACGATACTGTATCAGGTGGTTCGGGTAACACCGCTTCCGGTGGAAGTTCAACAGTCCCGGGTGGTTCATCTAATCAGGCTTCGGGCTTTAATAGTTTTGCAGCCGGTTTTCAAGCTACAGCACAGTTTAACGGTTCTTTTGTTTGGTCAGATCCTACAGGAACCGGCACTCAAGATACCGGAATGAACCAATTTGTAGTAGGTGCAAGCGGTGGTACATTCTTTTATTCTAATCCCGGCAGAACTACTGGAGTACATTTAGCATCAGGTGGTTCTGCATGGGCAGCAGTTTGCGACCGCAATAAAAAAGAAAATTTCCAAGATATGGATACAATAGAAATTCTTAATAAATTGGTAAATATTCCTATTCAAAGTTGGAATTATAAAGATACGGATCCATCAAAAAGATGTATAGGCCCAATGGCTCAAGATTTTAATCCAACATTCTTTGGTAAAGATGATCTAACAATTTCAACTTTAGATTTTGATGGTGTAGCATTAGCTTCAATTCAAGGTATGTATAAATTACATAAACAAGAAGTTGGTGAATTGCAAAATAAAATTAAAGAACAAGATACGCGAATAAAGAAATTAGAAGATCTTATTGAACAATTAATTTCTAAATAACTTGAAAATTCGTAGCAGAGAGCCTGAGCTGATAGACTTAGGCTCTCAATATTATACACAAGAAGAATATGATAATTGCTTATATCAAATTGGCAGAATAGGTAAATATTTAGGCGCTAATAATGCAATGCTCACCCATTCGACTCGGATTGCATCCTCGCTCCCAGGCTTCGCTTCCAGCTTCGCCGGGCACGGCAGGGTGACCGGGGGTAATATTAATTCTATTTTAGATGTAGGTTGTGGTGGTGGTTATTTTACAGCCCAATTAGCTAAAAAATTTAAAAATATACAAGTAACCGGAATTGATATTAACCCTGATGCAATTACACATTCTCAAACCCGGAATCCAAGATTAAATAACCTTAAATTCGAATTACGCAATACGCCTGAACTAAATGAACCACCAAAAAGCTATGATATTGTAACAGCAACTTTAGTATGCCATCATTTGTCTGATGAAGAAATAATAGATTTTTTAAAACGCGCAAAATTAGTTGCTCGTAAAAATATTATTATAAATGATTTACAACGTAACAGAATAGCCTATTTTTTTGCATTAATTATAATGCCAATTTTTTTTAAAAATAGGTTAGTAGAAAATGATAGTTTACTGTCTATTAAGAAATCATTTACTTATAATGATTGGATATATTATCTATATAATGCAGGTATTAAACCCGAAGATTATATGATTAGTTGGCATTGGCCATTTAGATGGATTATCAAAATAAATATAAATTAATAATAAATAAAAGTGTATTTTTTATTGCAATATTTGATAAGTAATTAATAAACTAAGTTAATATTTTTTAATAAAAAAGGAGAACAATGATAAAAACACGTAGCCTTTCTATTGACTTTGCTAGCTATAAACTGCGCTTTAGCGTAGTAAGCAAGCAATATTCAATGCTAATATTACTTTTAATTACTAATTCAATTAGCGCAGACTTAGAAAATATTGAACAAAAAATCAATGAACAAGAAATAGAATTAATTAAGTTAAATGAAATATTAAAAACAAAACGCAATACTTTTACACAAGCTTTAGCACAAAAAAATGGTAATTGTTTACCTGGAAACACAGGTGCTACCGGTGCAACGGGTAGACCTGGAAAACCCGGTAAAAGTATAAAAGGTGCTACCGGTGCAACAGGATTCACCGGGGCAACTGGTAGCATGGGTGCGACAGGTGCAACCGGACCTACAGATCCAACATCTGTATTCAGTTCAAACACATTAGGATGCTCAAATCAAGTTGCAATATTTAATGGCACTTCTTTAACCGGTATTACAAATGCTGCAGTTGTCAGCGGTCCAATTAATACCACAACTCAGTCAACTGCGTTTATAGAAGCACAAGACTGTGCAACTATAAATCTTAATTTAGCTCTTATACCAAAAGGTACTGGCGCACTTACTGCGAATATTCCTGATGGCACTTTAACAGGTGGTAATGCTCGCGGCGGACGTGCTGTAGATTGGCAACTATTCCGAGATGTAAATTCACAAGTTGCATCCGGCATTCTTTCAACAATTTCAGGTGGTAGGAGTAATACTGCTGGTGCGCCTTTTTCTACAGTATGTGGTGGGAGAGGTAACACCGCTTCCGGAACTGAATCTACAGTATGTGGCGGGCTTACTAATTCCGCTTTAGGAAACAACTCTTTTGCAGCAGGTACTAGTGCTACAGCAAATAATACTGGCTCATTTGTTTGGTCAGATAATAATGGTGGAGCTACTGATACTGCAAATAACCAATTTATTGTTCAAGCTACTGGAGGTAGTGGACTTGCGACTGCTTTTTATACAAGTACTGGAGCTGCAACTGGTGTAACATTGGCACCAGGTGCAAGCGCATGGGTAGCAGTATCTGATCGCAACAAGAAAGAGAACTTCAAAGATTTAGATCAAATAGAAATATTAAACAAATTAATTAATATTCCAGTACAAAGTTGGAATTACAAGACTCAAGATCAATCTATTCGCCATATTGGACCTATGGCACAAGATTTTAACCCCGCATTTGGTTTTAATGAGAATCAATTGGGAATATCTACATTAGATTTTGATGGTATTGCATTAGCATCAATTCAAGGTATGTATAAATTGCATAAACAAGAAATCGGTGTACTTGAAGATGAAATTTGTAATTTAAAAAAGGAAATTAATGATCAAGAAACACGTATTAAGAAATTAGAAAATCTGATTCAAAAAAATTAACTGCTAAACAATAATTATTCTTTTTAGGAGGTGAATTTTAAGAATTCACCTCCTTCTATAATACATATTTTAAACCTGTATATTATGTTATTGAAGGTTGAATAAAAATGCATAGACCAATTATCATTGGCGCAGGTATTGCCGGATTAAGTGCAGCTAACCATTTAGTTGATAATAATATTGCACCTATAATTATTGAAGCTGATATTATTGGAAGACCAAAAGTTTGCGGTGAATTTTTTTCACCTGAAGCCATACCTTTTTTACAACAATGGGGTGTGCCTTTAATTTATATAGAAAAAGCCAATTTTATAACACTTGATTATATATATAAATTTAATTTGCCTCAAATTGCAGGTAGTGTTTCACGTTCAGTCTATGAAACATATTTAGCACAACGTGCTATTGATAAAGGTGCACAAATTTATAGCAACACTTTGGTCACCAATATTATTCCTGCGCAAGACAATAATGATATACATTATATAAAACTTTCAACGGGAGAGATTATCGAGACTAATAAATTAATTGTTGCAACCGGAAGAATACCCTCTTTTAATACATCCCAAGTTAATCCAAATTATATTGGCTTTAAAGCGTATTTTAATAATATTAATATACCAAATGAACTGCATATGTTTATGATATCCGGTGCATATATGGGTGTTACTTATGTCGATGACCCAGCCATAGCCGAAGGCTACAGCGGGCACGGTAAAACAATTAATGTTTGTTGTTTAGCTCAAAAAAAATTAGTTGATAATTATCAAAACTATCAAGTTTTTATTAATTATTTTGCAAGTATACATCAGGCATTACAAAATATAATTACGACAACACCAATACAAGATTGGTTAACTGTAAAAGTTGCAAACTTTGGTAAAAAAGCAATACCAAATTGGTCCAACACATATTTTATTGGGGATGCGGCAGCAACAATTTTCCCGGCATCAGGTAATGGTCTTACTATGGGGCTAACTTCAGGAATTATGGCGGCAGAACACATTATTTATGATAGGCAAACACATTTTAAAAAACAATGGAATTTACGGTATCAAACAAGGTTGCATTACGCAAAAATGTTAAATTATTTATTTATGAATCCTACTTATGCAACTATTGGTTTTAAAATGGCAAATAAATTACCATTTATTGCTAATAAATTTTTTAAATTAACTAGGGAGTAATATGAGACTATCATCCCTTGATCTGCAAAAATGTTTTATGAATACTACAACTAAACGCAATTATAATAACGCATTATTCACATTAATTGCACCAAAATATGATTGGTCAACACGCATATTATCACTAGGGCATGATCAAAGTTGGAAAAATAACTTAATACTAGCATTACCCACCCTTCGACTCACTCAGGGTAAAAAACCTGTTTGCCTAGATCTTGCATGTGGTACAGGTGATATTACATTTAAAATTGCACAAAAATATAGTCAGGGAAAAATATATGGTTTAGATATTACTAAAGCAATGATTCAAAAGGCAGAAAAAGTTAATAAATTTTTGCATGTTCAATTTGTCTGTCAAGATATGTCTAGTACTCAATTTGATAATAATAAATTTGATATAATTACAGGAAGTTATGCTTTGCGCAATGCATCTAATTTAGAAAAAACATTATCTGAAATAAAACGTATTTTAAAACCCGATGGAACATTAGCTGTTTTAGACTTTGCAAAATTTGATAATAAATTTGCACAAAAGTTACAATATTATTTACTGTTATATTGGGGTTATTTATGGGGCATAATTTTGCATAAAAATCACACTACTTATGGTTATATTGCAGAAAGTTTACGCCATTTCCCTTGCAAAAGTAAGTTTGATAAATTATTGCATGAATATAATTTTGAAATTACTAAAAAACAAAATTTTTTCTTTGGCATGATACAAATATTAATAATTAAGAAAAACTAAATTAATAAAAAGGAAAAACTAATGAAAACAATAGAATATTTAATGTTAACAATGTTATTATTTTTTAATTACAACATAAGAACTGAAGATTTAAATGGACAAGAATTAGAAATAGTAAAATTAAATGAATTATTAAACACAAAGCGCAATGCTTTTACAAAAGCTGTAGCTAATAAATTTGGTGACTGTTTGCCCGGACCTACAGGTGCAACAGGTACTACAGGTAGACCTGGAAAACCCGGTAAAAGTATAAAAGGTGCAACAGGTCCTACCGGTGCAACCGGGCTATTAAATTTAACATGTAACAGTTTAAATCTTACCGGCGGTACAGGTACAATTGATACTATAAGCCTATTAACATCAATCATGGGAACCGGTGGTTTAAATATTGCTTCATTGCCAAATCCTACTAAAAATGCATTAAAATATCTTAGAAATTCTAATGCTGCAAATATTATAGTTAAAACAAATAATGTTATTCCCGATAGTTTTACACTTAATACAAGCGCACAATTACTTTTTTGTAATAATCAATGGACAGATATAGTTGGAAATTTACTTTTTGCCGTATATTTTCAAGAACAAAACATTACAGTAACTGATAATATTGGTAATGCAAGTTTTGGCTATAGTACTTCTTTATCTTCTGATGGCAATACTTTAGCAATTGGTGGTTATCAAGATAACACTAATCAAGGTGCAACCTGGGTATTTATACGATCCGGTACAACTTGGACAGAACAACAAAAAATTACGGTAACTGATAATATTGGTGCTGCGGGCTTTGGCTATAGTACTTCTTTATCTTCTGATGGTAATACTTTAGCTGTTGGCGGTTATCTTGATAACTCCGGTCAAGGTGCAACTTGGGTATTTACACGGTCCGGTACAACTTGGACAGAACAACAAAAAATTACAGTAACTGATAATATTGGTAATGCCGAATTAGGTTTTAGCGTTTCTTTATCTTCTGATGGCAATACTTTAGCATCAGGCGGTATTAATGATAACTCCGGTCAAGGTGCAACCTGGATATTTACACGATCCGGCACAACTTGGACAGAACAACAAAAAATTACGGTAACTGATAATATTGGTAATGCAAGCTTTGGCTACAGTACTTCTTTGTCTTCTGATGGTAATACTTTAGCTGTTGGTGGTTATATTGATAACTCCAGTCAAGGTGCAACCTGGGTATTTATACGATCCGGTACAACTTGGACAGAACAACAAAAAATTACAGTAACTGATAATATTGGTAATGCAAACTTTGGCTACAGTACTTCTTTGTCTTCTGATGGTAATACTTTAGCTGTTGGCGGTTATGTTGATAACTCCGGTCAAGGTGCAACCTGGATATTTACACGATCCGGCACAACTTGGACAGAACAACAAAAAATTACAGTAACTGATAATATTGGTAATGCACTATTCGGTGCCAGTGTTTCATTATCATCAAATGGTAATACTTTAGCAATTGGTGGAAATCAAGATAATAATGGTATTGGTGCTACATGGATATTTACACGTTCAGGTAGCTCTTGGACCCAACAGGCCTCTAAATTGGTTGGAACAGGAAATATTGGTACATCAAATCAAGGCTGGAGTGTTTCATTATCTTCCGATGCAAATACATTAGCTATAGGTGGACCACAGAATAATAGTGGTATTGGCGCTACATGGGTTTTTGTTGCTATTGAGTAAAAAAATGAAAAACCCAATTATGTTTCCACAAGATCAAGTTTTTTGGTATTTAAATAAAAAAACTAGCCCTGCATTAAATTCTAGTCTAGAAACTGATGTAGTAATTGTAGGTGGTGGTATGGCCGGCTTACATGCTGCACAAGCTTTTCATGCGCAAGGTTATAAAGTAACACTGCTAGAAAAAACCTATTGCGGTGCAGGCGCTTCGGGAAAAAGCTCTGGTTTTATAACCCCGGAATCAGAATTAAATGTAACACATCTGCTAAATTTATTTGATTTTGATGGTGCAAAAAAATTATGGGATTTAACTTCTTATGGTTGCACATTAATTGAAAGTAATATTAAGAATTTTAATTTGGATTGTGATTATAAAATTCAAAATACCTTAGTCATAGCAATTAATCCAAACTAATGTTGTTAGAAGTACCAAATTTAACTCTTGCTAATGGCAAAGTTGAAGAAATTTTAACTCAAGATTTTAAGATTACTGGGGTTAAGACACAAGATACAACTTATTATGCGCCATGTGTAGTGTTAACTACAGGAACTTTCTTAAATGGGCTTGTTCATGTAGGCTTTAAAAATCATGAAGCTGGTAGAATGGGTGAACAAGCAGTTACAGCACTTTCTAAAATTTTAATTGATCTTGGTCTAAAAATGGGAAGATTAAAAACCGGAACACCACCAAGGTTAAAAAGAGAGAGCTTAGATTTTTCAAAAATGGAAAAACAGGATCAACAAGAATTAAATTATTTGTATGAATTT
>Ga0206812_1124_pt1 | contig 14644 bp, 3 predicted proteins | sample Alteio_BWOrgCont_54_FD_152912 | JGI IMG/M metagenome (GOLD analysis project Ga0206812, IMG submission 152912) | Enriched cells from forest soil in Barre Woods Harvard Forest LTER site, Petersham, Massachusetts, United States -... | ecosystem: Environmental > Terrestrial > Soil > Temperate forest > O... | reverse complement strand
ATGCGGGTTCTTCGATTTCGGTCGACACGTCGACGATCACAATCACCGGTGATCGCTCGCTGACCACGAATAACGGTGCGATACAGCTTCAATCCGTACTCACCAACACAGCCAATGCAAATACACTGACATTGGCCGCGGGAACTGGGCAAGTTGACTTCGACAAGAATATTGGTGTCAATGGGACTTCGCTGGCCGGCTTGACGGTTCAGAACGCCGGCGACGTACTTTTCAACGGTTCGACGGCGACGCTTAATATCGACAATGTTTCGATCACGAACAGTGGATCGACGTCCTTTGATGGAGCCGCGACGATCGCCGATTCGATGACCGTCAATTCTGGCGGAAATATCGCGGTTAACGCAGCGATCTCCGCCGCCGGATCGAATACCGCGATAAATTTTCAGGCCGGAGCGGTTACGGGGACTGGTAGTGTAACGATTGGGACTCCCGGTAGTCTGCTGACGACTGCCGTTGGGAGCGATATTGACGTACAGGCAGGATCGACGAGTGGAAGCATCCAACTGGTCGGAACAAGCTCGGACATTACGGCGAACAATGATGTGCTGCTCACGGCAACAAGCGGCGCCATCACCGGCCTGGGAACGTTGACAAGTAACACTATCGAACTTTCCGCCGCGACCGGCATCAATGACGGGACTGTCTCGCAGGGAGGATTGCTGACCAATGCTGTCAGTGTGGCTGCGAACAATTCAGAAGCATTTGCAGTGAACGTTGCCAACACTCATGCGACGTCGACGACGGTGACATCGCTCACAACCGTTGGCGGCGATCTGACGTTCACGCAGACAGGGGGGGGCGACCTGACGTTCACCGGGGCCATTACGAGCGGCAGTGCCATCGTCGACGGCGGAAATATCTTTTTGGAGAACGCAGTCTCGGGTAGCGCACTAACGATCGCAAACACGGCGACACTTAGTTCAGCGGCGGGAAGCGGAGGTGGACTCACAATTTCCGGGGCATCGCTCAACCCCAGCAGCCCTCCAATCTTTGGGGCCGGTAACATCACAATCATCGGTGGTGCCCAAGACACCATCATCAATTCAAATCTCACGATCGACGCCACGATCAACATTGAGGCCCAGCGCGATGTCATCATCAGTGCAATCGTGACCGCACAGGGAACTAATTCGGACCTGAACATCACCGCGGATTCCAATCATGACGGCGTTGGCGGGGTCTGGCTGGACGGAGCGGCGGCAGAACTGATGGCGGGCCACAATGTGGACATTACGGGCTCCGATCTTTCGGCGATCTCGACCAACGAAAGTATTCGCATCGACAGCGGTGCTCAGGTTCTGGCTGGAAATGACATTTCGCTAACTGGACAGGTGATTTCGACGGGACCAAACCCGACGACATCGGCTGACATTATCATCAATGGACAAATGACGGCCACCGACGGCACGATTTCTATTTCCTCGGCGCATGAAACGCAACTCGGCGCCAACTTGACGGTTGGCACTGATTTGGATTTTCAACAGGCAGTTGTCTTAACGAATGACGTAACCCTGACGAGCACGGGAGGCGGGAATATCACCTTCGACGGAGCGCTGACAGCCGACACGCTCTTGACGACGCTGACCACAGATACGACTGGAAATCTCTCCTTCCAGGGAAACACGAATCTATCGACATTGAATGCCACGGTTCAGCCAAACAACATCACGTTTGGCAAGCTCGGCGGACCCGCCGTGACGGACGTGATTTCTAATTCCGCAGATTTCCTCAATACGGGCACCGTAACGGTTGGATTGAATTCGGGTGACAACATTACGTTCGAGGCGGGACTGACTCACACTGTAGGTGCATCGAGCATCACTGGCACTCTGACATCGATCGCCGGTAGCGTGACGCTCGGAACCGTTTCGTTGAATGGGACCATTCAGACTCAAGGACAACAGGTCGCCGTTGGGGCAATGACTTTAATGGGGAACAGTCGGATTGAAACGAATGATGGAAACGCCGTTGGTGCGAACATTGCATTCAACAGTACTTTGGATGGAACGACAGCAGGCGTACAGTCATTGACGTTGGACGCCGGAAGCGGCGGAAATATCTTGTTCACAGGTGCGACCGGATCATCGACGAGGCTGGGTGACCTCGTCATTTCTGACGCCAACAACGTCACGTCTCAGGCTAGTTTCACCTCTGCCAGCCTGACGCAATCGACGGGGACGGGAACGACGACGTTCAATGGAGCAGTGAACACGAATGACAACACCGGAATAGCGTTGACCACGAACGCAGTGAGCATCAACAACACGATTACGACCACAGGAACCGGCGGCGTTCAGTTCGTCAATGCCGGATTGTTAACGATCAATGGGAACATCAGTTCAGACGGAACAGTCGTACAGAATGGAACTGGAGTCGTGACGATTACTGCTCCGCTCGCAGGGACACGAACAATCACAACCACTGGAGATGCGGTGAGTTTTGAGAGAGCGGTAACGTTGTCTGGCAGTGCCGGGCTATTGTCGATTGATACGACGACGGGCGGGAACCAGGCCGGTGCCAACGTGACATTCAGCAGCACTCTCAACGCCAGCTCCGCCGCGCCGAATGCGGAACGGCTTCAGCTCAACGTCGGAACAAGTGGTGATGTTCTCTTTACCGGCCCAGTGGGAAATACGGCCCGACTGGGAGATATCGTCATCACGGATGCGCACAACGTCACCGAGTCGAGCGGAATTATTTCTGCCAGTCTGACCCAAACGACGGGGACAGGACTGACGGAACTCGATGGTGCCGTGAATACGAATACGTCAACGGGGATTTCGATCACCACTGACGCCATCACGATCAACAACATGGCCACTGCCATCGGCGCAATCACGTTAGCCGCTGATGCCAACGTCTCCATCGCGGCCTCGGTCAACATCGCATCGAATGGTGGGAACATTCAGATGACGGCAGGCGCCAGTGGTGTCGGCGACTTGTCAATTGCGAACAACGCGACGGTTGCATCCGGGGCCGGATCAACAACTCTGACAGCTTCTGAGGACATCATCATCGGCTCAAGCGTCCACTTGACGAGTGCCAAGATCACGATGGCAGGGCAGCGCGACGTCTCCATCGGCGCTTCTTCCGTGATTCAGACGACCGATGGTGCGATCACGATGACTGCGGATCGCAACATGTCGGTTGCGGCCGCTGATACCATTGCATCGACGGGTGGGAACATTCAGTTGACGGCAGGGGCTAGCGGCGTCGGCGACCTGTCCATTGCGAACAACGCCACGGTTGCATCCGGGACCGGATCAACAACTCTGACAGCTTCTGAGGACATCATCATCGGCTCAAGCGTCCACTTGACGAGTGCCAAGATCACGATGACAGGGCAGCGTGACGTCTCCATTGGCGCTTCTTCCGTGATTCAGACGACCGATGGTGCGATCACGATGACCGCGGATCGCAACGTGTCGATTGCGGCCGCTGCCAGCATCGCATCGACGGGTGGAATCATCCAGGTCACTGCAGGTACTGGCCAAATTTACATGGCGGATGGAGCTATGATCAATTCCGCGGCCGGAAACTTGTACTTGACCGCTGCTCAAGACATCACACTTAGCCAATTAATATCAAACAACAGTGCGACGATCATCTCGGTCAATTCGAAAGCGGGTAGTATCATCAACGGCAGTTCCAGTGCCGTGAATGTCACTGGAAACACGCTGGTAATTCAAGCCCTAAATGGTGTTGGCAACAGTACGCCTCTTCAGACCAGCGTGCAGCAACTCGCTGTCGTGAACTCGGTTGGCGGCAATATTCAGATCAACAACCAGAATCAGACGGGACAGATCCTGACGATTACGTCTGTTGCCGGCGACTCGATTCGGACAGCCACCATCAACGGAATTACCAATGGAGCCAGTCCCGGCGACATCGGTGATATCGTCATCAGCAATAATGCTTCGATTCTGGTCTCTCCATTCTCGTCACCCACCAATGCGCCGATCACCAATGCGACAGGCGGTAGCACCACGTTGATTGCCAACGGCAGAAACTCCAGCATTACCGTGAACTCACCTCTTGCGGCCACGGGAGGAAGCGGAAACATCACTCTGCATGCGGGTAATAACGTCGTCATCAACGATACGGGTGTAACCGATGATATTTCGGTTGTTGGTAACGGGACCGTCTACTTGACGGCCGGTAATAACGTCGTTCTGGGAAGTCAGAATCCGAACACGACGCCGGACCAGACGCAATACACCGTGGAAAACAATGTTCTGATCCAGACTGCTACGGGTAGCGTCACCAATACGCTGCCGCTTGTCTACGACATCCAGTCGCCTCAAATGACCTCCTCCGGGTTTGTTTATCTCAGCATGAATGTCGGCCGGCCGGGAGAGACAAACATCACAATCACGGTTTATTGGGGCGATGGTCAATCCACGACACAGACGTTTGCGAATCCTGGCAATTACACATTTGTCCATCAGTATCTCTTCAATCCAGATACGACAGACAGGGCGGCTCCGATTCTGGTGAATGTCCAGGTCGCTCACGATCCACATGTCGTGCTCACGGCGCTCAACGTCAACACGACCACGCAGTCGGTGCCGGACATCGCCATTGGTGATCCGCCCCCGGTTCCGTCGCAAAACATCAACGCTGATTTGAGCAGCGCGATCTACAACTCGCAAAGTCCGAACTACGCTGCGCTGCATGACTCTCCGTTGCACGCAAAGATTCTGGAAGCCACGGGTTCTGTCGATGCACCGGGAACAGTTGTTTATCAGGACACCTCAATTCGAGCGACTGTCAGCCCTGTTCCTGGCGAAGGACTGAACGTGTTCCCGTTCGATACGACGCCGACAGTGGCCTATTTGCACTTCCCGGAACGACTTGTGATTCCGGATCACCTAGAGCATGCGCTCATGGGAATCGTGCAGATCACCAATGTGCTGCAAGATCTTGGAAGTACTGAAGATGCTATCCCCACGGAACGCATGGTATTCCTGGAGATCTTCCTGGCCGACGGGAGGGTCGAACGTATTCAATTGGGTGAAAACGCTCTGGACGACCTGGCATCTGTGATCAGTAAACTACCGGATGGGCAATATCGATTCCTGCTGCAGGAGCCTGGTGAGATTCGCCAGCGCGTGCTCCTGGAACAATTTGAAGTCCGCCAAGGGAAGATCGTCGACAAGAGCGATACGAGTGACCGGCCCCCATCGTCATCAGGAAGGCATGCTGTTCCCATGAAAGATGGCGATGGCCCGCCCCCGGCAATCGATGGCGCACCAGCGGATGCCGAGGAGGCGATTCGAGCCGCCAACCCTGGTGTATCTGCTATTAGTTCTCCCGCGATCGACGTGATCGTCAGCACCGTTGATTTGTATCGAGCATTTGACGGAGCGGACGTTGACAAGGAAGAGAAACGCTTGCTGACTGGTCGTCGTGAATGGTCATCAGCGCTGGCCCGCCGAGCTTGGGAGCACGGTGAGCGGCTGGCTGGCGAATTGATTCAGCGAAAAGCTGCCATCGACGATGAGAGCATGATTGACACAGAAGGCGAAAGTCATGGTCAGACTACTCCGAATTCAAAGTATTCCGCGGAGGACCGAGATGCATCAGCAGAGTCGAACTCGGTGATGATGGTCAGTGCCGCTGCCGTTTCAGGTTGGTCAACCCTGATAAGGACGGACAGTATTCGAGCGTCGGCGAAGCTAATGGCGCGTCTGGGCTGCGGTGCTCGACTGTTTCGTAAACATGCGTTCGGTGATCATTGACTTTACTACCCCTTAGACGCTGAGTACGCAGCCACCTCACGAAAGTCAAAGCAGAGGTGAAGGATAGAGCAAATTCAAGATGTTCTGACTCACCCCGATGAGAAAATGTGGTCTGCGGTTGGAGATAGGCGATGATTAAATGTCCGAATTGTGGGAAGCGACTGCAGGGTGACGATTTAGTCACCGGGATTTGTTCGCACTGTCAGATCCGGTTGTCGGCAGGTGACTCGTCGTCGGGTTCAGGTATGGGGGCCACCATAGCCACCGAGGTTGGGTTGTCCAAGTCAGATCCGCCGCTGATGACGTCCAGCGAAGACAGTCAGTCGAGCGATTACGATAATGCCGGGAAGCGATCAGATGCTGGTTCCGAGGCAGAATCCGCGCACGAAGAAATTGAACGCGCCGGTATGGGAACCGATCAGACAATGCTGTCGGATGTAGACAGCGGCGACTCTGGATTTAAGCTATCCGTCGAGTCGGGCCCAGCCTCGCACGAAGCTCAGAGACCTGATACGAGTTTCGACAGCGGGCACGTTGCGGCGGACATGTCAGAAAGTGCGCAGACCTTTGTTTCCGATGAATTCACCGGAGTCGGAACCGCAGCGACAATTGATTCCGCCGAGCTTTCTGAAGAGAACCAATCCGATAAAACATTCGTTATAGAAGATGAAACGGATGCAGGTGACGCGGAAGCGGCGCTTCGGACAGTGATGGGAGATCTCTCCGAGGAAACGGGAGACGAAGATCAATCCGACAAGACGTTCGTATCGGAGGAATTCGTTGCCGCGGACGACCCCGAAGCGGCCGCACGGACAGTGGTTGGCGACTCGTTCGCTGAGGACGACGGAGACGGCGGCAACGCGAAAACGTTTGTGTCCGAAGAGGTTCCGGAAGCGTTGTTGAAAACGATTGAATCGGTTTGGGGCGACCCGGAATCGATCGATGACGCGAAGCCGCAGATGACCATGAAAGCAAAGGAGGTTCGGCCGCTCCGGCCTGCACACCAAACACTCGTCATCAAGACAAAGTCGTTCGCATCGACGGAGAGAGGCGTGAAGGCTTCGGTCGACGGAGAGGAGCCGGAATATGAACTGTTGAAGGTTCTTGGCGAAGGGGGAATGGGTATCGTTTATGATGCGCGTCAGACGTCCATTGACCGCAACGTCGCCATCAAAATGTTGAAGCCGGCAACAGCAGGTAACGAGAAGCAGCGTGCCAAATTTCTTGCCGAAGCCGTTGTGACCGGTGATCTGGATCATCCCAATATCGTCCCGATCTATGATGTCGGCGCCAATTCACAAGGCGCGCTCTTCTATTCGATGAAGAAGGTTCAGGGAACTCCCTGGCTGAAGATCATTCAGAAGAAGTCGATCCCTGAGAATCTGGAGATTCTCATGCGGATCGCAGACGCAATCGGGTTTGCGCATGCTCGCGGCATCGTCCATCGAGATTTGAAGCCGGAAAATGTAATGCTCGTTGAGTTTGGTGAAGTTCTGGTGATGGACTGGGGTTTGGCACAGGCCAACCGTACCTTCCGAAAGTCACGGAGCATTACCGAAACAAATACCATGGGGGGGACGCCAGCATACATGGCTCCCGAAATGGCGACAGGCCCGATCGAGAAAATCACGGCTGCCAGCGACATCTATCTTCTGGGTGCAATGCTCTTCGAAATCGTGACGGGCGGCCCGCCTCACGTTGGCAAGAACGCCATGAAGTGCCTGATGGCTGCGGCGCGAAATGAGATCGTACCGACAGACAAATCCGGGGAACTCGTCGACATCGCTTTGAAGTCGATGGCCACGGACCCCAAGGACAGGTATCCCGACGTCAAATCTTTTCAAGCAGCGATCCGCGACTACCAGTCGCATTCCGAAAGTATTGTCCTTTCAACCCGTGCAGAGGATGATCTGAAGGAAGCTCGTCAGTCGGATGACTATCAACATTACTCTCGTGCATTGTTCGGATTTCAGGAGTCTTTTGAACTGTGGACAGGGAACAAGCGGGCACATGCAGGGATTGCAGATGCTCAACTCGCCTACGCTGAAAGCGCGCGGCGAAAAGGAGACTTCGACCTCGGACTGTCGCTACTGGATCAGAAAAACCCCGACCATCAGACCGTACGCCAGCAATTGCTTGCAGCGCAGGAGGATCGTGTCGCCCGGCAGAAGCGCCTGGTGTTTCTGAAGCGGATGGCAGGCGTTCTGGTCGCCCTTGTCCTTGTGAGCGTCTCCACGGCGGCAGTCCTGATTTCTCGTTCCGAAAGTGAAGCCCGCGCCGCGCAGAAGAAAGAGGCAATCGCAAAGGGAGAAGCTGAACGAGATCGCGACAAAGCCATAGCTGCTGAGAAAGTGGCCTTGGAAGCGCAACGCGAGGAGTCAATTGCGAAGGCTCAGGCAGTGCAAGAGAGAATAGTGGCTGAAAAGGCGAAGGAAGCCGCTGAAAAGGCAAAAGAACTTGAAGAAATTGCCAAGGCGGATGCCCAATACGAAGCTTACATTTCGAAAATCGGACTGGCAGCATCACAGATTGACAAGAACGCTTTTGACGCTGCTCGCGAAGTTCTGAATAGTTGCAAGCCTGATTTGCGATCCCCCGACCTACGAAACTGGGAATGGGGTCGGTTGATGTACCTTTGTTCGCAAAGCGAACGTCAGTTCAACGGGAAAGCTCCTCTCGATGCGCTGGCGGTCAGCGGTGACGCTCGACAGTTTGCAACGGGTGGATGGGATGGGAAGGCTCGAATTTTTGATCGACAAACAGGGCGGATCATACATGAACTGTCTCACGGCGGTGAATACGTTCACTCCGTTGCATTCTCCCCCGATGGTCGATTCCTGGCAACTGGCAGCAATGATCCTGCCGGTTTCATCCAGCTATGGGATTGTCAGACGGGACGCAGAATCAAGGTTTTCTCCGGCCATGAAGATGCGGTGCTGAGTGTCGCGTTCTCCCGCGACGGTTCACGCCTTCTTTCGAGTTCCTATGATCGGACGGCACGGCTTTGGAACGTAGAGACCAGTGCAGAGATCATGGCTTACAGGGGACATAATTGGTGGGTGTGGTCCGCTGCATTTTCGAGAGATGACAAAAAAGTCGTCACGGCGGGTCAGGATGGAGTTGCGATCATCTGGGAAACGGAGACAGGCAAACGCCTGTTTCCACCTTTTCGAGGCCATCAAGGGCCAATCTACTCAGCAGCTTTTTCCCCACATGGGGCTGAAGTTGTGACAGGTGGCTATGACCACCGGATCCTGATCTGGAATCCCAACGAAATTCAACCCGAGAACTTCAAGAATCTGTCTCAAGAGGGAGACGTCATTCCTCCGGCCAAATTCCACGCTTTGGAAGGTCATACTGATGCGGTGCGGTCCGTCGCATTTTCTGCGGGGGGCGGATCTTCGCTGCTGGTCAGTGCCGGCAAGGATAACACGGTTCGAGTCTGGGACTTCGGGAATCGTCCCCCGATTAAGTCATTTCGAGGGCACGGCGGAAGCGTTCAGGCCGCAACTTTGCTGTCCGACGGTAAAGCAGTCCTGTCGGCGGCGCGTGATGGCTATGTTTTTCAATGGAGCATCGAAAACTACGAAGAGATTCGCACACTACAGGGACGCGTGCTGGCTGGCCATCACGACGCGGTCCTCGCTGCCGCCTTTTCCAACGACCAAAAGGGGGTGCCTAACGATAGGAAGTTGGTCGTTACAGCTAGCCGTGACCGAACGGCGCGGACTTGGGACGCTGTGACAGGTCTACCAATACTGACATTTGAAGAGGGGCATTCTTATCTTGCTTCGTCAGCGCTCTTCTTTCCAGATGGGCGACGTCTGCTGACCGCTGCCGTCGACAATACCGCTCGACTCTGGGACGTTGCCACGGGCGGCGAACTACATCGTCTCGAACGCACAGGCCGCAGCGCGGCCACGGCAATGTCGTCAGATGCTCGTTGGATCGCAACTGGCAGCGATGACAAATCTGCAAAACTGTGGGATGCCAAGACCGGTGAATTGTTGAAGAAGTTTGAAGGCCACATTGTTGAAGTGACGGCGGCAGCGTTCTCCAATGACAATCGCTTGCTCGCGACCGGAGATGCCAAGGGAAATGTCAAAATATGGAATCTTGCTACTGGCGAAATCCAGTCGACGTTGAATGGACACACTCGCAAGATTACCGCCGTGCTCTTCTTGCCGGACGATTCCCGCCTCCTGACCGCAAGTCTCGACAAGACTGTCGGTCAATGGGATGTCAAGTCGGGAAAGGAGTTGCCTGAACTCTCGTTGCGTCACGCGGACGGCATCCTCACAATGAAAGCAATTCCAGGTCATAACGCGCGGGTTGTGACAAGTTGTTCCGTGCTGAAGCAACGCGCCAGCCAAGGCTCGAAGGGCGAGGAGATTCCGGAACTGGTCGAATGCCAGCTTTCCGTATGGAATATTCAGACCGCAAAACTTGAGCTAAATCTTGAGCCGTTCGCTGGTGATGTTTTCTCGCTGGATGTCTCTGCCGACGGTGGAAGCTTGATTGCCGCGAATTCAACGGACCGGACTGTCAGGAAGTGGGACCTGACGACTGGGCGTGAAATCCTGTCGCCAAAGCATGACGGGAAACTTGGTCCGCTGGTTGACTTGAAAGTCAAAGGCGGCTTGCTCTGGTCGACGGCGTTTCTGCCGGGAAGTGACGATGTGCTGACGGTCGGGGGGGAGTGATGCGCGACTTTGGAATACCCGAACGGAAACAGTTAGCGAACGGATGAGTTTTAGTTCTCATCGTGCTGTGGCTTCAGCACGTTTCTCGCCTGATAACAAGATGCTTGTGACAGGAAGCTGGGACAATTCCGCCAAAATCTGGGACGTTGAGACCGGACGAGTCGTTCGCAAGCTCGCCGGAGGGCATGAAAGCCTTGTCAACACCGCAGTTTTCTCCCCGGATGGCACGCTGGTGCTGACAGCCAGTGATGACGGGACCGCAATTCTGTGGAACGTCGCCACGGGGAAAGTCGTGAAGATCCTAAAAGGCCACACTGATCGTGTTCGTTCCGCAACATTCTCATCGGACGGAAGCATGATGGTCACAACTTCCAGCGACAAAACGGCTCGACTTTGGGACAGCAAGACGTATGAGCTACTGCGAGAGTTCAAGGGCCATGAATTTGCTGTCGTGTGCGCCGAGTTTTCACCCGATGGTACGCTGCTCGTCACCGGGAGTGAAGATCAGAACAATCAGGCTTTAATCTGGGACGTAGCCACCGCCACCGTGCAGAAAAAATTGAATGGACACACGTCCAGCGTGATGTCAGTTTCGTTTTCCAGTGACGGAACACGTGTGCTCACCGGTAGCCAGGATCAGTCGGCCAAACTTTGGGATACGAAAAAAGGAAAAGAAATCCTGACTCTCAGTCGGCATACAGAAGATGTGACGAGTGTGACGTTCTCCCCAGATGGCCACCAGGTACTGACGGGCAGTCGCGACGGAACCGCAATAATCTGGCTGTCGCAACAATGGAAAGTTCCGGACGGAGTTGTCGGCGCCTCCGGCCCTTGATCGCGAGATCGTCTCGCATTTCCAAAGCATCTGCGAGTGGGACTTACTCGATTTCACTTCGAGGTCTTTGAACATTCACATTTGATTAACGTGAGGAGGGATGATTCGCCATGGGAATTTGAAGAATTCAGATGAAGGAGTGCGGACTTCCGAAGCAACTTCATTCCCCCGGACTGGCGGCGCATTTTTTAATCCGTCAAAGTGATGACGTCTCGGCAACGATTGAACAAACAAGCGAGACTCTCATGCAATTTGATCAAACACTCGCATCGGTGATTTTCTGGATCGCCCTCATTTGGTGTCTCTGTAGTGTTCCGGGCGCGATCATCGCCAGCACCAAGAACGCAGGTGTCATCGGATTTGTTTATGGATTTCTACTTGGTCCGTTAGGTGTGGTTGGTTCTTTCTCGTTGGATGGACGACCGAAATGTCGGTCATGCCACTGTCGAGTCGACGGTACGGAGTACATTTGCCCAAATTGTGGTGAATGAAATATCCTCTGGTCCGCTCACAGATCCGAGTGCATTGCGCGCCTCCGGCTCGTATCGCTAAAGAAAGACTTGGTTCTCACGATTACGTCTGCTGTTATGCATGCGAATCAGAAACTACTCTCAAGGATGTACTTGCAGACGTGGGGGGAAAGATTACTCCGATCAACTGGAGACGTGTCGTCCAGATTACGTCTTAAGCAGCGGCAGGGTCCCCGGATGGCCCGGATTCAGATTTGGAATCTCGGAGGCCAAGCCGAACTGGCTCATAAGATACTGGAACCGAATCATTTGCATAAACACACATGGATTCGACTTTGGTAAAACCAGCTTTTTCATTGAGAAGAAGATGTGAAATCTCACATTGGTGAGGTTCTTTTGGATAAAACTTCTCGACAGCACTCCGGTGAAGCTGTTAAATCAGGTGCCGCTCGTACAAGCAATTGACGGATAATTGCTTGCTGAGATTGCTGAAAAATCCGGACTCAGTGATCAAAATCTGTAGAGAATCATGGAGGAACAGGACTTACGAAATGGGCCTTCAGTATGGCATTACCAATTTACGGTGTCGTGTTGCTGGCGATGCTGTCCAGCCTTCTATTGACTCCGATTGCCAGATGGCTTGCCTCATCCTGCGGGATTGTTGACTCACCAGATGGACGGAGAAAGCTGCATAAGCGTCCTATTCCATTAGGTGGCGGTGTGGCGATTCTCGTGGCAATCTACTTCAGCCTTATCCTGTCTTTCTGGTTGTCTCCCTCGATTCACTCTCTACTGACCGGACACGACCGGTTTCTGGCGGGACTTGCGGCCTCTGCTCTGGTGATTGTTTTGGTCGGTCTTGTCGACGACCGAATCCAGTTGCGCGGACGTCAAAAGCTCGCAGGGCAGATTCTGGCTGCCGCAGTACTGATGTTATCTGGATTGGTTGTCCGTGAGCTTCAGGTATTTGGCTGGCAGGTCGAACTTGGGCTTCTTTCCATTCCCTTTACCATCTTCTGGATTCTCGGCGCGATCAATGCATTGAATCTGATTGATGGAATCGACGGGTTAGCCGGCAGTGTTGGCGTCATTCTCAGTTTGACAATTGCTGGTATGGCATGGCTGAGTGGACACCAGATTGATGCGGTTTTGGCATTGGCGCTGGCCGGGGCAGTGTTTGGGTTCCTCTTGTACAATCTTCCTCCAGCGACAATTTTTCTGGGTGATTGCGGAAGCATGTTAATCGGATTAATGCTGGGAGCACTGGCCATTCGCAGTTCCCTCAAAGGCCCAGCGACAGTTGCTCTGGCAGCACCGACAGTGGTGTGGGCGATTCCAATTTTCGATGTCGGCATGGCGATACTTCGACGCAAATTGACCGGTCGAAGTATTTATGAAACGGATCGCAGTCACCTGCATCACTGTCTGCTGCGCCGTGGATTGAGCGGTCGTGGGACGCTTCTGTGGATTTCAGGCTTTTGCGCATGCACTTCTCTGGGGGCCTTGGCAAGCGTCGCTCAACAAAACGAGTGGCTGGCTGTTCTAAGCGCGTTGGCCGTGATCGGAACGTTGGTGATGGCTCGGATCTTCGGACATGGTGAGTTTTCCCTGCTGGTGAGACGTCTGCAAACACTGATCATGTCCGTGCTGCAGCTTGGGTTACCTGGACGACAAGGGCATCGGGATCCCGTTCATGCCCGGCTCACAGGCACCCGCGATTGGAATGATTTGTGGCAGACGCTTACGGAATACGCAGAGCGTTTTGATTTAAGCTGGGTTCAACTGAATGTAAATCTTCCTGCCGTCAGTGAGGAATACCACGTCAGTTGGGAACGGAAAAATAACAGGTCGACTCAGCCACAATGGTCAACGGAAATTCCCCTCATGATGTCGACATCCACGATTGGACGATTGAGTATCCGCGGCCATTGCCCGGATGATCAAGTCTGTACTTGGATGGGGGAATTGATCGGTGGACTGAAACCCTTTGAAACCCAATTGGTAAGTCTCGTTCTGGAAGAGTACAACCAGCCTCTGCAGCCTCAGCCCGTACCGGCTTCGTCGTTCGCGACAGGAGTTGCAGAAATTCAACCGAATAATGTGGGTTCGTAGATGGTGCGCATGACTACTACGAGCCGATATTCTACTGAAGATTCGGAATACATCCCTCAAATCGAAGTCATACGAGATGGGTTGCGAAACTGCGAATCCAGCAGTACCGACCATCGAACTGAGTATCCGGAAATGTATGGACCTACGCCTGAATGGCATGGACAGTTCATGTTGAATTTGGACGTCGAAGCAGAATAACCAGACTGATTGTTCGAGAGGCAAAAAAAAAGACGTGCGGTGACATTCTGCAGTAGTTGCGAATTGTATACGGCACATCATGAAGTAGATTAACAACGTGATTCTGAAAACCCACGGCGCGTGGCGGACAGGATCTCTGACGACAATGCCACAATCTGAAGCGAGCAAAGGAATTGCCGCGAAATGTCGACAACGGAGTTTCGAAGCGGGTGCCACCCAAAGGAACGGAGTGCGCGCCGAATTGCTGAAGTATGCGAACTGGAGTTCAATAACTCATGCCGATTCTCGAACGTGAGATTGATATCTTCCCTGAGGATCTTCTGACACGGGAACATCTTGGGGACGAACAAGAAGAGCGATGGTGGGCCGTTTACACGCGCTCACGCCAAGAAAAAGAATTAATGCGCGCATTGCGGAGCATGGAAATCCCGTTCTTCTGCCCTATCGTTCCTCATCGTCATCGATCTCCCGCCGGACGGATGCGCACATCGTACCTTCCATTGTTTACCAACTACGTATTCATGTATGCCGATGGGTTCCGTCGATATGAGGCACTGAAGTCCA
>Ga0206812_1066_pt1 | contig 14685 bp, 15 predicted proteins | sample Alteio_BWOrgCont_54_FD_152912 | JGI IMG/M metagenome (GOLD analysis project Ga0206812, IMG submission 152912) | Enriched cells from forest soil in Barre Woods Harvard Forest LTER site, Petersham, Massachusetts, United States -... | ecosystem: Environmental > Terrestrial > Soil > Temperate forest >... | reverse complement strand
CCTTGCTTGACGGTTACCAATACGAGTTCTTGCCGATCGATAAGCGCCCATCGGATCTTGGATTCTTCTCGATCGACAATCCAACAGTTGGGCAACGTCTTGACGAATTCGCGCCCGATGCGATCTGGATACACGGCTACTCACATCGAACTTCCTGGCGAACGCACCACTGGGCTCGGAAACATCGTCGCACGATTTTGTACTTTGGCGATTCTGAACTGCTGTCTCCCCGTGGCATCAAGGCGAGACTCTTCAAACGCGCTGTCCTGCCTTATTTTTTTTCAAAGTGCGATGCGTTCCTGACGATTGGAGACAATAACGAAGCCTACTACCGACACTACGGCGTTCCTGATCGACGAATGTTCCGCGGTTCATTTCCCGTCGACATAGCCCGGTTCCGCGACTCGGCCAATGCCGTTTCCAAAGAAGAACGGATCGTACGACGACAACAATACGGCTTGCAATCAAATGCTCTTGTTGCACTCTTTTCGGGAAAACTAATCGACATCAAGCGTCCACTCGATTTGGTGGCTGCCGTTCACCGTTTGCGAGATGAGATCCCGTCATTGCAAGCGCTTATCCTCGGTAGCGGTCCGCTCGAAGGAAAGATTCGCGAACAAATCAGGGAGTATTGCTTATCGGATCGCGTCATCCTTACTGGCTTTGTCAACCAGAGCCAGATCCCGGGCGTGCTCCGTCTGGGTGATTTCCTTACGATGTGTTCCGAGAAAGATCCTCATCCGCTCGCGGTCACTGAAGCCATGTCGGTAGGAAATGCAATCATCGCCAGTGATCGTGTCGGCTGCGTCGGACCGACCGATGCCGCACGCGCCGGTCAAAATGCCCTCATTTACCGGTTCGGCCAAATTGAAGATTTTTGTGAGTGCATACGAACGCTCCACAACAACCGGAATCTACTGCAGCGATTTCAGAGTCGGTCGATTGAACTAGCAGACACGCAGGACACAACCGTTATGGTCGAGGCCGTCTTGACTGCGATCGGCGCTCGAGGCAAAACGGAATCCGCGCCTACGATGCGAGAACCGACATGAAAGAAATCGAAGTATTCTGGTATACCCTGATCGTACTATGTACTATATATTCCTTGGTCAATTGGCGACGCGGAATCTACCTTGGCATCGCGATTGATTTTTTACGCGATCCGATCCGCAAGTTGTCTCCGAATCAGCCGGTTTACATCACGCTCTCGGGAGCGGCCTTTTGGGGGATGCTGGTCCTAAGCATTCTGCTGACGCAACCGCGAATGATCAACCAGATGACCGGTGCTTACCCACGGTTGAGGATTGCTTCGCGTCTGGTTTTTCTTGCCGTTATTCCCGCCGCAACGATGTCCTTTATCAGTTATTCCGGCGGACTAAAACTAGCCATTATCGGTGGTGCGTCATATATATTTCCCCTCCTCGGCATCGCTGCGGGCTATGGCATGGTCAACTCCGAAAAGCAGGTGTTTTCAATTCTTCGTTGGTATATCTTTGTCAACGGCCTGGCACTGATCAGCGTCCCACTGGAATACTGGAAAGTGATCACGACTGCAGTTGGTGGAATTAACTATCACTGGATACGCTATAGTGCCACCGACACAATCGACTTAATGTCCGGCTGGTATCGTAGTCCGGACATCATGGGATTGCACGCAGCCCATGTTATCATGTTCGCCATGCTACTGGCCGTCAGATCGCGGACCGAGACACAACTGTCTTGGTTGGCGATGGCCCTTTGGGCAGCCTTCTGCGTACTATTGTCTGGCCGCCGGAAGATGATCGGTATTCCAATGGTTTTCCTCGCAACTTACGTTCTCTTGGGAACCAGCCAGAGAGTCGGACGAATTACGCGCCTGCTCGGCTTTTTCTGCGGCGCGGTAGTCTGCGCAATTGCGATTATATTTATTCTCTGGGATGTCGATGAATACGTCGAGTACACAGATTTCGCTGGCACCCTGTTCACACATGGAATCGATCGAGGCAGCGAGTTAATGGTTGGACATACATACGGAACAATCCAGAGTACTTCTATTTTCGGTGCGGGCCTCGGAACTGGAACACAAGGGATGTACCACTTCTCAGCGTCTGGTGAACGCCCTCGTACGTGGCAAGAAGACGGCATTAGCCGTCTCTTCCTGGAATTCGGTGTGCCCGGTGTGATTATCTTGATATGTGCCGCGTATCAAATGTTGCGAGTTTTTCGGCGAGCATTGAAGAACGTACTCCCCGGAAGTCGCGAACAGTTGGTGCAGCTCGCGCTATTGTCAGTTGTTGCTGGAGATGCCGCGTCATATGCGATTTCTCACCAGCAATTCAGCGGCGACCCGGTGAATGGCCTGTTTGTTACCCTGATTGCAGGAATGGCCCTGGCTTTGACGAAGCAGACGAACATTAGGCCTGTTCCGTTGTCCTAGAACTGGCTTTAAGATGGTTCATGCATTCAGCTTCGCCGATGTCAGGCAGCACAATCAAACGAGAATGCATCCTCTTGGCCCTTCGGAAATTCGTCACATCATCGTCGCTTGCCATGCGTGGTACGGTGATCTGATGGGAGGTTCGTTCAGACTGGCCAGCGAATTTGCTGAGTATTTGGCAAACTTGGGCTGTCGCGTTTCGTTTGTCTGTTCTGCACAAACCACAAATCAGGAGGTTCAATTGTGTGAAACGGTTCGCGGAGTCAATGTTTATCGATATCGTCTTTCGGGGCGTCGATTATCCGGGCTTGGCAGATTGCTTTATCACGTCAATCAAACGAAAGCACTCGTCAAACAGGTCGCGAATGATCATCCCGTCACAGCATTAAGCGCTCACAGCCCACTACAATCGCTTGGCGCCGCGAATGCTCTGCATGGAAAGGGGACGTTCATCAACTACACCGTTCATTCACCGTTTGATGACGAATTGTTATCCAATGTTGACACATCGTCAGCAAGGCGCATGGGGTTGCGACTCGCAGCGATAGCCGCCCGCTGGGTCGATCGCGCAAACTTGAAGTTTGCCGATCGAGTTCAAACGGACTCTCAGTACACGCTGACTTCGCTGATAAACAAGCACGGCGAATGGATTCGCTCCAAGGCCGTCGTCGCTCCTGGCTGGGTTGACAACAGGCGATTCCAACCTGCTTCCGATCGCCCGGCGCTTCGCCGCGATCTAGGGCCGGATTGGCAGACGGATGGTCCGTTGCTTTTCACTCTCCGGCGGCTCGAAAACCGAATGGGACTAGACACGCTGGTAAACGCATGTCAGGAAGTCATCAGGCGCGGCGGACAATTCAGAATGTTGATCGGGGGAGGTGGTCCTTTGCACGGCAGCCTGCAGGAAATGATCGAGGCGGCGCAATTGCAGAACCATGTCCGGTTGCTCGGACGAATTCCAGAGGACGATTTGGCTCGATGTTATGCCGCGGCCGATTGCTTCGTTCTACCGACGCGAGCATTGGAATGCTTTGGACTCATTGTCCTGGAGGCATTTGCCTGTAATACGCCGGTCATTGCTTCGGCAGCCGCGGCAATTCCAGAACTCGCTGCGCTGCAAGGTTCCGATTGGATGTTTGAACCGGGAAACCAGAACCAGCTCGCGGATAGGATGCTTGCGTTTCTCGAGAGACGGTTGGCACGCAAAATGTGTCTGCTCACGGTTGCAAAGCAGTTTGATAAACCTAAAGTCCTCAACGTCTGGGAATCGCTACTGCTTCGACAAATGCCGCGCAGCTAACCAGGGACCGACACGCGTTCCGGTTCCTACCTCGAATGCGAGACAGTTTTGACATCCAGATAACGCGACCTCAATAGCGATTGCAAACTCCACAGACTGAACCGCCTCATACCTCGACGTCCACATCGCCGGCAGCACGAACCTTAATTCGATAGTCGCAAGAACATGAGCGCACCTGCCAAATCCGCCATGAGCACTTTCTCACCGCATTCCCTGCTGTGCGGAGCGTGTTGCGCCGGATTTGTCATTCTGTTTTGCATGGTCTCTTCGACGACGATCGGCCTCATTTACGATGAACCCGCATACTTAGCCCCTGTTAAATTATTGAAGCAGCACGGACTCACTCTAACGTTTCTGCGAAACTATCCAGAGCCGGCCGGAATCCTTCACAACATCATTCATTGGATGCTTGAGCCGATCACACTACTGGAGCCGCAACGATTGCGACTCGTTAATCCCATTTTCTTATGTCTGACGGCCATCTGTACTTATCTGATATTGCGCCTCTTGCGCAGCGAGTCGCCTCTGGCATCGGCGTTGACACTTGTGGGAATACCAGTTGTCTGGGTACTGTCTGGAATGGCGCTCACTGAATTGCCAGCAATACTTCTTGGACAATTGAGCATCTTCCTTGTCTTGCTTTCGATCCATCGATTTCGAAGTGATGGAATTATTCCTGTTGCACTCTCGATGGTTGGCGGCATCTGTCTGGGAATTGGTTTTCTCAGCCGCCCCAATATCCTTGTGATTGCATTTGCCGCCCCCGCATTAATTCAACGCAACCCTGCTTTGCAGAAGACGTTGCATGTTGTAATTGCATACCTATTCGGAGCAAGTCTGATCCCGATTTCGTTAATACTCCTATGGGGAGGGCTCACGCCTCCTGGCTCAGCAGTTCATAACGGTGTCGGGTCGGTATCGTACGAACACTTGCTAATGTCACTCTGCTATGTGTCGGTTATAATGTTGATCGTCGCACCACGTTGGTTCAGCTCGCGTTCTGCAATCGTCTACGTGATCGCCACTGCGGCGATGATCGGTAATATGGTCTTTGGACCGATTGAAATTGATGTGGCACGTTCCGCAATGCAGTACCTTCCCGTCCCGTTTGACACGTGGTGGTCACGAGTCATAGGAAGCATTTTTGTATCGCTTTCCATATTGTTTGTTGCAGGGACGGTGAAGAATATGCGCGATCATGCTTTCGATCCCAGTTGGCTTTTCGTGTGTGTGGCCATGATCCTTATGGTTGCATCAGCCGGCAAGATCACGCATCAGTATTCGAGCCGTTATACAGGCTTGGCGAGTGGAGTGATCATTTTGGCAAGCGACGCATATTCTCCTGCTTCGATTGCAAAATCGCTTCGCGTCGTTTTCGGAATGTCCGTTGGGATCATTTGCCTTTTGACATATTACGCATCCTAGGGGCTATCGGCCGTCATTGTTGTCATCGTTTCTTAAATCAAGGCGGCGCAGTGCGCACATGCTTCAAGTTCAAGTCAGCAAGTTGGAATGTCCGAGCCCACATTCGCTCGCTAACAAAGCCGGGCGAGTTCTTTGGGCAATCGTATGGGGAACGATGTTCCGCTGGTCGCCCCGCTTTTTTTTTGCATGGAGACGAATGCTTTTAACACTATTCGGAGCCCGCATTGGATGCAATGCACGGATCTCGCCATCGGTTCGCATTTGGGCTCCGTGGAATTTGACTGTCGGCGATGAAGCGGCGATCGCACATGATGTGGATTGCTATTGCGTGGCCCCATTGAGCATCGGCAATCACTCGACAGTGTCTCAGTACGCGTTTCTTTGCACCGCAACCCATGACATTGGCGACCCGCACATGCGACTTGTATCAGCCCCCGTAACAATTTGCGACCAGGCATGGGTGTGCGCAGGCGCTTTTATTGGACCCGGTATTGTCATTGGAGAAGGCGCCGTCGCTGGAGCGATGTCGGTTGTCACAAGAAGCGTCGATCCATGGACGGTAGTCGCCGGAAATCCTGCCAATGTCATTAAGAAGCGCGAGTTGAAGCATTGACCATTCTTCCCGTCAGCGTTTGCATTCCGGTGCGAAACGAAGAACGGAACCTCCCGGAGTGTCTTCGCTCCCTTCGGAATTCCTTCGACGAAATCGTCGTCGTCGATTCGGGTAGTACCGATTCAACGCGAGCGATTGCGGCCGATTACGGTGCAATTGTGCTGGACTTCAATTGGAACGGCGCGTTTCCGAAGAAACGCAATTGGACGCTGATGAACCACGCGTTCAGGCATCCGTGGGTGCTGTTTCTCGACGCTGATGAACGGCTCACGGAAAGTGTCATCGAGGAGCTGAGGTGCGTTCTTCCCGACTCGACGCACGTCGGCTACTGGTTGCAATTCGATAACTGGTTCATGGGTCGGCCACTCCGGTATGGCGATCTGTTCCGCAAGCTTGCCCTGTTTCGAACAGATGCCGGAATGTATGAAAGGTTTCCCGAAGAAGCATGGACCAACATGGACATGGAAGTTCATGAACACCCGGTCCTCCGCGGGACGATCGGCGAGATTCGATCCCGCCTGGTGCATCATGGATATAACGGAATGGCGCATCACATCGCCAAACACAACGAGTACTCGACGTGGGAAGCGAACCGCTTTTTATGGCTTGAATCCGCCAATCCAGAAGTATGGGGCGCCTTGACACCTCGCCAGAAGATTAAATACAAGCGTCTCGCGACGTGGTGGTTGCCATGGCTCTATTTCGCATCGGCCTTCGTCCTGAAAGCAGGCTTTCTTGACGGCTGGTGTGGCTGGACATTTGCCCGGCTGAAAATGAGATATTTTGACGAGATTCGGCTCAAGATCCTCGACATGAAACGGGAGCAATTGAAGCGACCTGTCACGTAGTGAATTCCCAGACATGATCCCGCGCACGATTCCAAGTGAAAACTGAATGTCCGCAAGCACGATCCCGATTGTCTACGCACCCACGCACAATGACTGCATGATTGCAAATGCCACTGGCTGGTTCCGTGAAACGTTCTTGACGCACGTGGCTCAAAATAAGCTCGCTGTCATCGCCGACACTCCCGAAGCCGCTACGGTTGTAGTGATTTTTGAAACATGGGCTGAAAAGAATTACGCTTGGTGGAAGAAAGCGCTGGCAGATCGATTTCTGGCAGACCATATCGACAAGACGTACGTGGTTTCGCACGACGACTATTCGGCGGGGCTGATGCCCGGATGCTACACGTCCCTCACCCCTGCCAGGTTCGACGTCAACTGGCACCGGTCCTGCGCTTATCCTACAGTCTACAGTTGGCATCCAACGCTTGAAAGTCTGCGAAAATCTCTTCGTTCCACATCGACCATGAAATGTGTCTACACTTTTCGTGGCAACGTGGCGAGCCACCACGTGAGATCACGCCTTCAACGTGCCGTCCAGAACGATCCGTCGGGACGTTTCACCGATATTACCTCGGCGTTTCGCAGCCATAGCGAAACGCAAGTGATAGAGTACGTCCAGGAGATTCTCGATAGTGACTTCGTCCTCTGCCCACGGGGACATTCTCCTTCAACCTATCGTTTATACGAAGCCATGCAGCTCGGGCGATGTCCGGTAGTGATCGCCGATGACTGGATTCCGCCACTCGGACCAGATTGGTCGACGTGTTCGATCACAATTCCAGAGCGACAGATTTATCGTATTCCTGAAATACTGATGAATCAAAGACATCGTTCCCAGGAATTGGGAGCGCAGGCGCGTCGCGTCTGGGAACAGTGGTTTGATGAAGGCTCGAAGTTCGTGGGTTTTCTTACGTCGATTATCGATCTTCAGACCCAACGCCGCCATCGACCGCCACTTTTGCCGAAGCATTTACGTCGTCGCTTAGACTCCTGGACTTTCTCATGGAATGCTGGATGGACGTCGGTGCAACGGATCTCCAGGCGCTGTCGTGGACGATAGTCATCGAATGACTCCGCAGAAACACTTTATATGAAGCAGCTTGTCAAGAGTTCCCTGAGTTTTATCCTCAGTCCGTTTCATCTTGAAGTGGTACGAAGCAATCCACACACACTTTCAGGCACGCATCTATTTAGAGATCTACGTATTCTTATTGAGTCAGAGTCACCGATGTGCATGGATGTCGGTGCCAATAGGGGGCAAACAATAACTGCGTTGCAAAGATCATTCACACGTCCAGTTATTCATGCTTTCGAACCTTCCTCACGACAGTGTGACAACCTGAAGACATCTTATACGTCACAAGGCGTGTTTATTCACAAGTGTGCATTCGGAAGCGAACGGCGGCATCGCACTTTTTTTAACTACAATAACTCCTGTCTGAGCTCGTTTCTGCACCTCGATCCTCACAGCGAGAATCGATTTCGGGCGATTGGCATTGAAAGTGAAGAACGCGTTCAAGTCACAACGGTAGATGAATTCGTTCGCGAGAACCGAATCGAGCGAGTTGATCTATTGAAGATCGACACACAGGGGAGTGACTTGGACGTCCTCCTCGGCGCATCAATATCATTATCGACTGGGACCGTGAAAGTCGTCATGTGCGAATTGAACTTTGTACGCATGTACGAAGGTCAAGGACGCCCGGATGAGATAATCACTTATCTTAACAAGCATGGGTTTTTCGTAGTGGACTACTACGAGAAAGAACGTCAGAACAACACTCTTGCATGGTGTACGGCGTTATTCGTACGCAGGTGAGAGAATCCAGGGTCAACAGTAACTAGAAGCACTTTCACAACCTCGGAGATCATGCACACATTGGCGGGGGAGTTGCGCTGACGATCGATCGCACGGAAACCCGACTCATGCAAATGACGTTTCTCGGGCACAGTCGCTTCGACGGTACGACACGACGGCTAGAATGGACGCCGAAAACGCAACTCACGGATGGGAAATGGCCTGTGATTGAGGATTTATTTCGCGAGATCCCATGAGAGCATTGTATACGCTTCTGCGATCGCTTTTTTCCGACACTGCGTCAATGTTTGTCACGGGCACACGCAATCCGCAAATCACCCCGACGTATGCAGACGTTTCGTACGGACCGCACGCGCTGAACGTGCTCGATTTATGGCTGTCTGAGGGGAATGGTCCTCGGCCACTACTCGTCTATATTCACGGGGGAGGCTGGAATAAATTCGACAAGCAGCAGGATACGGCCTATTATCAACCTTTCCTTAGAAACGGAATATCGTGCGCGGCAATAAACTACCGGCTAACCGGTGAAAATCCTTTACCCGCCCCCGTGCATGATGCAGCGCGTGCGCTTCAGTTCCTTCGCACTAAAGCGACTGACTGGAATATCGACACCAAACGCATCGCCCTCAGCGGTGGCAGCGCTGGTGGATGCACGGCGATGTGGTTGCTTCTGCACGACGATTTGGCCGATCAGACATCAAGCGATCCAGTGTCGCGAGCTTCCACACGAGTCTGTGCCGCTGCAGTCAGCGATGCTCAAACGTGCATCGATCCTTTGGTCATTCAGGACTGGATAGGGCCCAACGTTCTGAAGCACGGGATGATCAACACGGCGGTCGGCGAGCGAACGATCGACGCGGCTTTACAGAATTACGAACGACATCGCGAGATGTATGTCGAATTTTCGCCTTACAACCATCTTGACAGCCATGATCCACCACTTCTGATGACGTACAGCGGCGACATGACGCTTCCCTCCACGAATGCTGCTCACGGCATCCATCATCCGATGTTCGGAATTAAAATGAAGGAGAGAGCGGATAGCCTTGGTCATGAATGTCATTTACTGATACCTGGTAAATCGAAATCGACGGCGTACGCGACGGCAAACGCGTTCTTGATCGACAAACTTCTCAAGAAGTAGTCAGAAACATGAACAATCAGGTCCAGACCGCCGATTCGCATCTTGTCCCAACTGTTTGCGGTCCACACCGTTCGACCAAATCGTCGAATCCCGTGCATTTTTTTCTGCGCAATGTCCGAAACTTGTTGACAACCACTGCTGCGTTCCGTTCGACTAGTAGAACCGCCCGCGATATCCAAGCCTAAAGCAAACTGGCAAGCCGTATTTTTGGAGACACCAGCTCAGCAACTCATTACGCTGAATTACCGTCCAGACATTGATGGCCTGCGCGCCGTTGCTGTTTTACTTGTTGTTCTCTTCCACGCCACACTACTACGCACCGAAGGCTTTGTTGGCGTCGACGTTTTTTTTGTTATCTCTGGATTGCTCATCACTTCGCTGATTCTCCGGTCATTCATGGACTCGAGTTTCAGGATTCTCGACTTTTGGAAACGGCGGATTCGACGCATCGCGCCTGCGCTAATTGTGACAGTTTCATCGACACTTGTCGCGGGCTGGTTATATCCCTTGACAGGAAAACACACTTAATGGAATTGCATCAGGGTTCGACAAAACAGAAGGCGCTGGACGCGATCGTCATCACGGCGCTAGCGGTAGTTGTCATACTGCTTTACTGGTCGACACGCTCCACTCGTATTGTCGGTCATGATGGTGCCGCCTATCTGGAGTCGATTCGCAACGGTCATACGTTGTTTCATCCACATCATTTGATTTTCAATGCGTTAAACCGGTGGCTGTTCATTGCCATTGCGCCAATTGGAGTGACAGCCGAAACTGTTGTTATTCTGCATAATGTGGCGTGGGTGATTATCGCATCGAGTTGTACCTACGGGCTTGTGAGCAAACTGACGCACAGTTTGTGTCACGGTGTGGTCGCCAGCCTGTATGTTATCTTCGCAAACGCGAGTTGGTTCTTTGCGTTGCAATACGAAGCCTATCCAGCAGCGGTGGGAGCGGCGCTTGCAACCTTCAGCCTGGCGGCAAGCGGCAGCGGCGATCTGAGTCTACGCAAGTCCGCAGGTCTCGTACTCTCAATCAGTGTGGCTGTACTGTATTATCAGGCGAATGCGCTTCTGGTGTTGCCCATCGGAGCAATGCTCCTGATGAGTGGTGGTAGGCGTCAGCTTCCCCAGATCCTTGCCATCATCATCCTTTCCGGTGTTCTCGTGATTCTTGTTTATTTGGCAGCATTTTACATTCTTGAGCCATTTCCGGAATGCTGGGGAACGGACAGCTTTCTGCGATACATCCTTCTGTATACGACTTATACCGGCCGAGCATGGGGGCACGTCAGCAATTTCAGTCTCCGTGGCGCCAAGCACCTTTTCGGAGGTGTATTAAATAATTACCTGACTCCAAGTGATCAGTGGCGGCCCACATCAAATAGCATATTCTGTGCTGTATTGTTAATTACATCTATCGGCCGCTGGGACATCTCCAATGACCCAGACCGCAGACCACTGTTCTTTGGTGTGCTACTTTGGCTTACAGTATTCACTTGCTTTGTTTGGTGGTGGTCTCCAACTTCGGAGCTCAGGGCGATTGTTTTCCCTCCCCTTAACATATTACTTATCGCTCTCTTTGACTCAGGTGGGGAATTCATATTCAAGCGATCACGAATCATCGCGCATCGACGATCCGGAGAAGTTATCACGGCGTGTTTCCATGCAGTAGGTCTTTCGGTCGTGGTTTGGGTCAACTACGCGTACATGCAGAGTCTCCAGTAGACATGTTTTTAAATTGAAACTATGCGCGAGTGCGCGGCGTTGCCGTGCGTAGTGATTGCGCTGTGCGAACGCACCATGATGTGGATATACGCTTTTTCCTGAAGGAATGTTTCGCAAGATAGTCGTAGTGAGTGACGCCGACTCATGGATGGAGTCGGCCCCGCAAGTTTGGTTGCGGAGCCACACACAATGCGCTCGGAAGCGGACATAGAAGCGATGCCGACCAAGTTTGGGGAGGTGTCTGATTCGCGCGTCGCGGGTCGGACGCTGTGCCCCTTGATGAAGTGTTGGTGAAGGCGTTCGTCGCCGTGCTGTGCGGAGCGGATGACTGGGAAGTCGTAACCGTTATTGCCGAATCGCATGAAAGGTGGTTTCGCAAGCTCTTCACGTTGGACAACGGCATTCCTTCGCACGACACGTTTATGCATGCGCGTGTTTACGTTGATCGAGTCCCAGGATGTGACGTGCAAGATGGTCGACTGGATGAAAACGTCGTGCGAAAGCACCGGCTGCGACATCGTCGCCTTTGATGGCAAGGCCCTGCGGCGTTCGGAGAGTCGCAAGGAGGGGTTGAAGATTCTGTCGACGGTCGGCGCGTGGGTCACCCAATGACGTATTGCATCGAAGCCGCTGGAATCGTCACAGTTATAATTTGCCAAACATTTCTCTCAATGGACCGTACGCTAGCATCTCCGTAACATGAAAGCAAGGTGGATGACCGGCTCCTCGACGAAACCATCAAATCATATGCCGCAGTTGGACTCGCTTCGTGGCTTGGCTGTCGCCTCAGTCGTATATTATCACTGGACGCCCGAGCAGTATCATGGAGGCCTTCCACTTTGGGGTGGGGTGCCGCTCTTTTTCGTACTGAGCGGATTTCTGATTTCGAGCATCCTCCTTGAGTGCCGTGCGTTCGGGCGTCCGTGGTATTCCCTGCGCTCGTTCTACATGCGCCGCATCCTCAGAATCATTCCATTGGTTTACCTTGTACTTTTTTGTGGATACTTTCTGCGAGTAAATGGAATGCAAGACACGTTCGTGTGGAATATCACATTTCTAACGAATGTATATGTATTTCTGCAGCAGCGTTGGATTGGTTGCACTGGCCATTTGTGGTCGCTGGCGGTGGAGGAGCAGTTTTACCTGATCTGGCCCGCCATTGTTCTGTGGGTGCGACCCAACAGGCTGCTTCACTCGTTTTGCGGATTATGCTTTGTAGGATTCGTGTCGTTGTTCGTAAGCACGTTGGTTTTTAGTAATTATAAGATGGTTGGTGTTCTGTTACCTGGCAATCTGCTTCCACTTGGCCTTGGGTCACTCTTGGCGTTGCGCCGCCTACACCCCAGACTTATCGCCATCTTGACACAAGTCTCGATTGGAGCTCTCCCAGCATTTGCCTTGACGACTGCAATAATAAGTTGTAAGTTCCAATTACCGTGCATATTTGAAGTGTCGTACTGCTGTATGGTCGTCTCGTTTTTTTGGCTTGTCAGTCGAGCATCATATGGATTCAAAGGTGTTGTTGGGTATATTCTCACTTTGCGTTGTCTCACTTACCTTGGAAGAATAAGTTATGGTATCTATGTCTTACATAATTTTGGAGATTTTCAGGTCGGTGTGTTCTGTAAAAAGATTCTTGGTGTGTCGCCAGGCGCATTAACTGGCACCGAAATGCTTTACATCAAATCATGCGCAACGCTTTTCGGCGCGATAGCATCGTGGCACGTCTTGGAATTTAATGTCAATTCTTTAAAGAGGTTTTTCCCATATCGGTGATAGTGACACAGAATTGTGCAGCGGAGTGAACCCAAGTACCGTTATCAAGTCTATCTCGCCAGCAGTGCGAGTTCACAATAATTCGGCCATACCCTGATTTCCTGGAAGCATCGTTTGCAATATAGCGTTCGAGATTGACGCCCTCTCACGGTGAATGCGGCCCCGGAAGTCTGTTGGTGGAGGCAGAGCAACCGGCACGGAAGTGGATGTTGTCAAGTCGATGCGGACCAAGCTTGGGGAGGTGTCTGATCCTCGCGTCGCGGGTCGGACGCTGTATTCTCTGGACGAAATGTTGGTGATGCCCTTCGTTGCTGTGCTATGCGGAGCGGTTGACTGGGAAGCCATAACCTGTATTGCCAAATCGTATGAAAAGTGATTTCGCAGGTGCAAGCGCACGGTGAACCTTACCTTTTGACGGGTTTTATTCTGGGAAGGTTAGTTGACGCGCCCGACAGAAGTCGTTGTAGCGGAGGAAGTTGCAGAGATTTTGCATTTTTTACGTGATTGATAGCGAAATCTGGAGAGATGGGCTACCGAATTTGGTGGACGGCGCTAAACTGTCCGAGTGGTGGGAAGTGGCTGATATACTGGATGGAACGGCATTTATGCGACGGATTCGCGATCCACGATAAAAGCGGATGTTTTGACCCGTTTGAGGGGATCCTGTCTGGTAACTGTTAAGGACACACGGTGGGCGCAGTTGATGCGACCTGCGAAGAATTTCGTCGCGGCCCGTGGAGAGTTTGGAATCGGCGCGGTTGGATTTTATCAGGACGTGTTGAGGGGTGCGGCGAATGGGAGTGGTTGAGATTTTTCGTCGACACCGATCAGAGACAAGGCATAGTCAATGAAGTGAAGACAATGTTTTTGACAGGTTCGGACAACCGTTTTCAAGTTCGCGAACGTTTTGGCGTCGGCCTTGGTACGGTTCACGCCGCCGTCGGCTCGTGCGGCTGCGACGCTGCGGATGTCCCGTTCGCCCAGGTTGTTGTCTGGTGGAACACCTTCTACTTCGAGGAAGCAAAGCAGTTCATCGCGATGCTTGATCAGCCGCTTGTTGATGCGCTGGCAATCTTTGTCCTTCGGTCGCGAAAAGATCAAGGCGTCCAGACGGGTATTCAGTTTCTGTCGCGCTGCGGCGAAACCCGATTCGGCGGTCCGATCAGTAGTTTTTCCCAGGGCGATCGCGTCTTGTAGCAGCGTCATCAGCGGCTGGAGGTACTCGTTCTTCGCCACGGCAGAGGCGTCCTCGCGCAGCGTGTGCAGTTCTCGCAACAGATGCGTGAGGCACTTCTGCTTGCGACAGTCCAGCGCGTGGTAGGCCGCGTAAAAGTCTGTGATGAGCACTCCTTCCAGCGAGTCTCCCAACACCCGCTTCACCACAGCCCCGGACCGGTGTTCATCGACAAGAAACAACGCCAGACGCGGATTGCAGAAACACCACATCCAGACGTTCTTGCCATTGATCCGCCAGCCGGTCTCATCGGCGTGAATCACGGGTTCGGACTGAAGCAACTGGAACAATCGCTGGACCACCGGATCGACCAGGTCGCCGGCCCACCGAATGTGACCGAGCGCTCCGGCCCGACTCAACTTCAATCCGAACACTTCGTCCAG
>Ga0206812_1122_pt1 | contig 15044 bp, 16 predicted proteins | sample Alteio_BWOrgCont_54_FD_152912 | JGI IMG/M metagenome (GOLD analysis project Ga0206812, IMG submission 152912) | Enriched cells from forest soil in Barre Woods Harvard Forest LTER site, Petersham, Massachusetts, United States -... | ecosystem: Environmental > Terrestrial > Soil > Temperate forest >... | reverse complement strand
AGCCGCAGAACGATGTCCCCTCGCGTAGAGTCTTCCCAGCGGTCGGCCCGCTTCTCCCAATAGAGCTTGCCGTCGAAAAAGATGTCAGTGGCCGCGCGACCGAGGTTTAAAACGCGCTGTTGCTCATACCAGGACTTCCCAAACATATCGGCCCACGATATGAAGGGGACTTTGCCAGTGAAGCAGAGCATACCATCAGGCTTAACCTGGCAGCCGGTCATATTGTCCGCTTTCTCGTCCCAAAAACGGATGCCTACAATGTCTTTTGCAAAGTCACCCTTCCAGCGGCCCGGCCAGCGTTTCTCCGCTTCCACCGCGATGACATCGAGAGGGATTTCGCCCTTTTCAAATAGCGACGCTTTCTTGCTGGTCTCGCAGACGATTCCAAAGCAGTATTCCCATGACAAAGGCTTCGGGTTTATCTCATACCACTCGCCGCCGTTCGTCCACATTTCTGTAGGCTTCTCACTGGCTGGATCGTAGCCCGCCAAGAGCGTAGGCACCTGGAGGTTTTCAAAGAACCGGCTTATTAGCTCTTTATAGAAAGCCAAATTCGGGATCAAAATTTCCCGCTCATTTGGAAGTTCCTGGGCGGCTTTTTTCCGCGCCCGGAGTTGTTGCCCAAAGAACACTTCATGGCGTGGTTACAGCGCGCCTACCGCGTTGTTCTCCATCATCAGCGGTTCATGGGGCAGGCGGTGTTTATCTGCGGGCCGAAGAACAACGGCAAAACGCTGCTCTGTCTGCGAATCGTCGCGCCGCTGCTAGGCAATCGAGTCGAGAATCCAATCGACTACATGAGTGGTGACACGAATTTCAACAGCGAATTGTTTTCGGCGGCGCTGCTGGCCGTCAACGACGAAGACGCTCCCGGTTCTGATGCGGCGCGCAAAAGGATGTTGGCGAAGCTAAAGGGTTTGGTCGTCAATCCAGTCCATAAGTATCACGCGAAATTTGAAAAGCCGGTCACGATTGCATGGATAGGTCGCATTTTGGTCACATTGAATGATGACCCCGGCTCGGTAGGAATGTTGCTCGAAGTCGAGTCCAACACCCGCGATAAGCAGTCCTATTACGCCAGCCAGCCCTACGCGGGTGTATTTCCGCCGCAGGATGTGCTAGAGGTTACGGTAGCAAAAGAGCTTCCCTACTTCGCTGACTGGCTTCTGAAATGGACGCCTCCCCCGGAAGTGCTGTCCGATGACCGTATGGGAGTGAAGAGCTACTTTGATCCACGCATTCTTGAGCTATCACATCAACAAACCTTCGCCAGCAATTTGAATGAGTTGTTGAAAGTCTGGATGCGGACGGATGCTTACTGGAGCGACAAATCAGACTGGGACGGCTCACCAACTGATTTACTCTCGTGCTTACAAACCTGTGACCTCACGGCGGGCATAGCAAGGGACTGGAACCAGTCAAAAATCGTTCGGGCGCTCACGTCCCTTGCAAAGCAAGACGGAAGCGGCATCACGTTTTTTGGCGAAGACGGGCGAGGCTTTAAAATCACTAAACTGAAAGAATAACATGAGTAACACAGTCCCCATAACTGAAAGAACCAGCTACCCAACAAGTGGTAAGTGCGTCCTGCAAGACTGGGTGCTTGAGCGCCCGTTCATGCAGCAATCCGTTCTTATTTCTGCTATTCGTGGGCCGGACGGCGCGAATAAGGAACACCCGGCCAAGCCCCTTTGCCGCTGGTTGCGGCGCTGCGTTCTGATTTCTGCATTCGACAAACGTGCGCTGGATAATCCCTACCATCCTGGCGGTGGTTCCTACACTGGCCCCAGTATTACTAAAGAAGAGCAACAGACGGTTGAGTTCCACAACGCAAACGGATGGGAGATTTTCATGGATACGCGAGTCAAAGAGTATTTGTCGAGCATTGACACTCTCCCTCTCCATTTCCATCTTCATATCGTCCACGCTGCGGAAATCCTCGGTTACAAGCATTCTAATGACCGTATCCGGGCTTGGTGGAGGAAAACTTATCATCGCATGGCGCACGATATGCACCTTGCCGTCGAGATCGAAGCTGAATTAGATACCCGACTCAATGACGATGAACAAGCATGGCGCGCGGACGAATCTCGTTTCAAAAAGTAACATGAAAAACGCGATTATTGACTTCGAGAGTTACTACGACAAAGAAATCAATGTCGTTGACCAGGGCGTTCCGAATTATGTTCGGGATACAGACGCCTACATTGCCAGCGTCGAGATCGAAGGCGAAGCTGCTTTGTGTGGAACCCTCAAAGAAGTTGAGGAAGTGTGCAGAAACCTCGCGGCTGATCCTTCTGTAAGGCCGGTCGCAGCCAATTCCAATTTCGATCAAGCTCTTTGGGAGAAGTATTTCCCGGCGTTCGCAAGGCCGTGGCACTGCATCCTTGACAACTCGGTGTTTCACCAGTTCCCCAGGAATCTTGCTGGCTTGGCTAAAACTCTGCTGGGCACACACGTTGACAAGACCGTTCGGGATAAGATGAAGGGTCAGCGTTACGAAGAGCTTCCCGAAGCCGAGCAAACCAAAGTCCAGGAATACTGCTTGAATGATGCCGTGGTAGAAGCTGAGTGTTTTCGCAAGTTGGCCCCGATGAGCGCGTTTGAAGAGAAGGTCGCGCAGCTTACCAGGATGCAAAACCGCCGTGGCGTGTTTATTGATACCGACCTCGTAGCGGCGGATAAGACCAAGATCGAGCAAATGCGGTTTGACGCCTTTAAGTCTATTCCCTGGCACGCGGACGCCCCACCATTGTCTTACCCGACCTTGGTAAAATATTGCGGAACAAAAGGGCTTCCGGTGCCGAAATCTTTAGCCAAGACTGACGAGGAGTGCGACGACCTGATGACTGACAACCCGGAGCTTGCACAGGTTATCGGATATATGCGCCGGTTTAGGCGTGCCAACACAATCTTGAAGAAGATTGAAGCTTTGAAGGGCCGCATTAGTGACACGGGAATTTTACCGCTGGAGCTTTTGTTCTGCGGCGCTCCGCACACTCGTCGGTGGTCTTGCAAAGGGTTCAATGTTCAGAATCTCGACAAGGAACCGCTTGTAATTCACCAACCTGACCCGGCAACAAATACCCCAGGGATTTCAGTCTGGTCACGCAACTGGCTAAAAGCCCGGCCAGGTAAGATTTTTTATATCGTTGACTACGCGCAAATCGAACCGCGCTGCTTGAACTGGCTCGTCGGCAATGACGAAATGATGGAAGCCCTTCGGCACGGGTTCAGCTACTATGAGGCATACTTGCGCGCCGCCAAGCAGGAGAAGCGCGTAGGCTGGACAGGCACGCCCGGCACGCTTAAGAAAGAAGTCGGTGTTGCAAAATACACCAAAGTCAAAAATGAATCCTTGGGTTGTGGCTATGGAATGGGCGCAGATAAATACACGACCTACGCCAAGGTCGAGGTAGATGAAGCCAAGGCGGTCATCGCAGGCTTTCGCGCCAACAACCCCAAAATCGTTCAGTTCTGGCGGAAGCTGGACAGCCTGATTGCCAGCGCCGCGCGCGATAAGTCCAAGCATCTAAGCATTGAAATGCCAAGCGGCGATAGCCTGCAATACTTCACAGTGCGCCCCAGGACAAAAGGATACGAAGGGTTTGTAACGAGGGGGGATTTTGGTTTCCAGAGCTTACAGCCTCGACTGTGGGGTGGAACGCTTACTGAGAATGTAACACAACGCATGGCCCGCGATGTCCTGGCAAATGCAGTCCTTAACTTAGAGGACGCCGGAATCCCAGTCTTATTTACCTCTCACGATGAGGCCATACTTGAACTAGACGATGACGCCTCGACAAAAGAAGCCGTCGCCGAAGCGAATCGCATTTTAGCAACCACGCCCGAATGGGCACCTGGATTAGTGTTAGCAACTGAGGGGAACCTCGCAACAGCATATACCAAATGAATACAGCCAACCAGTTTACGCCGGAGGAAATCGAAGTGCTTAACAGCCCACTCAGCCATATTGAAGTCGCAAGCAAACTTGGGCGCTCGCGTGTGGCTATTCGCACAAAGCGGAAATCCCTCGGTATCCTTGGAACGGAGCGCAGTCCTGTCAGGGTAGCCGCTAAAAAGTCTTCCATTGCCGAAGATTTGGCAGTGAAAGACGAAAGCTATTGGATGCAAGAACATAGTGCTTTGTCCAAAAAGTATCACAAGGTTCTGAAAGAACAGACCGTTGTAGAGCGCCTTGTCGAGCGTATTGCCTCGATTGCGCCTCTCAGTTACGAGACCGCGCCAGCGATCCTCAAGGGAGCTTCCAAAAAGCGTCATGGACGTAGCCAATCCGCCGTGCTGATGCTTTCTGACACTCATATCGGCAAGAACACTTCTCCGACTCAAACGCTTTCTTTTGGCAGCTACAATTTTGAAGTGTTCATGGCGCGCCTCAAATATCTCGAAGAGTCAGTGCTGTCCATTACAGCCAACCATATAAGCACCGAAGTTCCTGAGTTGGTTATTGCGATGCTGGGGGACATGCTTGACGGGCAACTTGTTCACTCGAACGAGGTCGGTCAACTCGATCCCATTTTCAATCAATTCTACGCTGGCGCTCACGCTATAGCGCAGTTCCTCCGCAATATCGCGCCCCATTTTCCCGTTGTGCGAATCTATGATTGCGTTGGCAACCATCCGCGCTTTACCAACCAGCGCCGGATGCCAACGAAGAACCGCTTCTCGAATTTCGACAAGTTCCTCTACGCCATGATTGGGGCGCTCGTGCGAGACATCCCAAACATAAAATGGAAGCTGGACGCGCAACCTTATCAGATATTCGACGTTCAAGGGTTCACCTTCTTCACTGCCCACGGCGATTCATTGCGCGGTGGTGATAAGAACCTTGGTATTCCGAATCACGCGGTAGGCCGCTTGGTTTCGACGGCATCGCAAATGATGACCAAGTATAACCGGCCCGCGCCGAACTACTACATGGTCGGGCACCTTCACCGCGATATTGTTCTGCCACACGCGACCGGCTCCTTCATCGTCAACGGCGGGTTTCCTGGCGTGGACGAATTCGGGCTGGCAGAAATGTTCACCCCGGCTGACCCATCGCAGAAGTTCTTCTTCATCCATCCGCAATACGGGCGCACGGCAAGCTATGACATCAGCTTGAAGTTCGCTGAGGTCACAAAGGTTGCTCCTTACGTGATACCACCTGAGTTTAAGATGTCTTGAACGTTTAACTACATCGACTATATGAACCAAGACAACATCGCCCAATCAGAGCAATCAAACCGACTGAACGAAGCTCCGCCCGCGTTTGCGGTGCCGCTCACAGCCGACGATATTCGCGCGAAAATCGTGGAGCAGTTCAGCCTGTTTCAGCCCCACATGACTGCCTACCACGAGTATGCGGAGCGCGTTGCAGCCCTGTCGGTGCAATATCACAACTGCCGACTGAGCGAAGTGCTGGGCGTGCCGATTGAGGAGGAGATTTTGCTGGCTACATTAGATGCGCGTGAAACGCCAAAGAATCTGGACATGAAGCTCGCGCAGTTCAGCCAGATACCTGACACCAAGATCAAGCGAATTGTTTTTGATCGGGTCAAGGCTACTTACTACCTGTTTATATGAACTACATCAGGACGCACAGTGGGAGGAAGTTTTTCACGACCCCCACTCCTGACCAGGTGGATTTAGAGGATATTGCTACGGCCCTCTCGCGCGTGCCTCGATTTGGAGGCCATAGTTTCCAAAAGTATTCGGTAGCGGCGCATTCTCTCCATGTGTCATTTCTGGTGCCCAAACATCTGCAATTACAGGCGCTTTTCCATGACGCATCTGAGGCTTACATTTCAGACATCCCTTCGCCGTTTAAGGCTCTCATGCCTGACTACAAAAAGATTGAAGACGGAATCATGCGCGCCGTAGCAGGGAAATTTGGATTCGATTGGCCTAAAGACCCAATCGTGAAAACCGCTGACAGCGCCGCATTGTATATGGAACGGGATGGCTTATTCATACTAGCCCAGTGGCTAGACAATGAAGTTATCCCTTATGTCAAACCTCCAGTCGATTTAAGATGGGATTTCAATAGATGGAGTGTAATGCAGCCGGAAGACCTGGCCTGCCAATTTTATTCCCGTGCTAACCACTTGCTTAAAAATGACCACTGACACTACCAATCCAAAAGACTTGATCGGGGCAGCCAAGCCCCAACTACACCTTGTCCCGCCCGCGCTGATTATCTGGACAGCAATGGCAATGATGAACGGGGCGAAGAAATTCGGCCCATACAACTGGCGAGAAAAAAAGGTCAAGATGACCGTTTACATTGCGGCTGCCATGCGTCATCTCAGTTCTCTTCTGGACGGGGAGGACTTGGCATCTGACAGCGGTGTCCATCACGCGGCGCACGCGGCTGCCTGCTGCGGGATTATTCTGGATGCGATGGAATGCAATTGCCTGATTGACGACCGGCCCCCGAAAGGTTGCGCGGCAAGCCTGATTGAGCGGATGACACAGAAGAACATCCCGGCTCTAGTGCCACAACCGGGCGGCGCTTCGCAGGATGTCAAGTCATCTTTCTGCCGAAGTGTTTAATATGCGTTGACGTTCAGATATTAAATCGTATATACTGCGTTATGTTGTCCAAGTGGGTGGAATCAAAGCCGTATTTCGGCATCATCGCGAGCGTTTCAGGGTTCGGCGCAAGTGTCCTCGCTATCCTCAAAGACCTCAGCGTAGTTCTCGGTTTCATGGGCGCGCTGTTGGGCTTGTTCGCCGGGTATTATACCTGGCGAATCAAACGGGAGCATTGGAATCGGATCAAATCGCATACCGTTACCACGGTCACAACAACCACCCAAACTGATAGTCAAAAACAGTCCCACTAATCTATGAATTTTTACCGTTACATTGTCATTGCCGCGCTATGCGCCGGTTGTGCATCCACCCCCACGAAATCTCCCGTTGCCGCGCCAGCATCCGTGCCGGTCGTGGCCCCGGCCTCTAACTCTGCCGCGCCGGTCATCGCTCCGCCAGTCCCGACCTCTCAGCAAACCGTAGCGAGTGTTGACAACAGCACGGCAGAACTTGCGGCGCTTCGCTCGACGTATCAGCCCTCGGTGCCGGTAAAAGCCGCGCCAGCGTCCAAGCCCAGTCTGTTGAAATTTTGGGTTGCGAAAACGCCCTCGGAAAAAGCTGCGCCGGTCGCCGCTACGGTGCCGGTTAAGTCAACCACAAATACGGCCAAGCCCGTGAAATCCCATAAGCTTATTTATTGGTTGCTTACGACCATCCTTGCGGTGCCCTTGACCTGGGCCGCGAAGAAATACGGGATGCCACTGTTTAAGAAATTCCTGGCCTGGGTGAAGAGCAAAAATGTCGTTACCGATTTGAAGACCTTGGCCGGTGAAGCTGAATCTAAGCTCGTCACTGATTTCAAAGACGTTGAAGCTGACTTCTCCAAAAAGCCTGCGGTCGCTGCGGCCCCCGTGGTTGTTGGGCAGCAAACGACGCCCCCTACGCTCAACGTGCATACTGACCCGCACCCGGCCACGACTGCGGAAAAAGCTTTCGCTGCGGCGGAAGTCAAAAAGCCCTGATTTATGCGCTGCTTCATTGCCCTCTTTCTCTCGGCTTTCCTTTTCGTCGGCTGCATCGGGCTGCCGAGCGCTGCGAAGCTTCCGACCGAGCCGGGCGGTGTTTCTACCATAGGGCAGAAACTCTCTGCGGCGATTGCTGGCACCCCGACGCACCGCGCTATTCAAACTTTCGTGAACTGGCAGACCACCATCTGCATTCTAGGCGGTTTGGCCTGTCTCGCATTCGGCGGTTTGGCGATTTACGGCGGTCAAGTGCTGCCCGGAGTCAAGCTCGTCGCTGCGGGCCTTTTGCTGCCCATTTTTGGCATCTGGTTCGCTTATCACTGGCTGCTGGTCACGATCCTTGTATTGATTGGGCTGGCTGCATTGCTCCTGGTCACGCATTACGCTCTAATCCAGCCCGCATTGACTGCTATTGAGGCTTGGGCGAAGACCGTTGAGGTGCGCCTTGGTGTTACTACCGCTGCGGCCCCCACAGCGCCAGCGGTCGCTGTAGCCTCTCCAGTCCATCCTTCTGCAACCGTGGCCAAATGAAGTCCGTAAAAATCATTTTGGACGGTGAGGAATTTGCCTTTACAGAAGCGCAGTTTGCGCAACTTCGACGGGTAATAGGCGGCGACGACGGCCCCAGTCCCTTTGTCCCGTGGCCCGGATCAATCCCACCTTCGCCCAGCACTTCTCCTTATCCGGCATATCCCTGGTATCCGGGAACACCAATTTGGTGTGTAGCCACTTGCAAGGCACCGTGAAAATGTCTGTGGAAGAAATGTTCTGCGACATTGCTCCTAGCTGCCACTACAAAGCTGCCATCCGTATTTACCCCACCGACAAAGCCCTTCAAAAAGCTAACCTGGCCAACGGCGGGAACGGAGAAGCGCAAGCCTTCTGTGTTTCCCAGGAAGGAAAAGAGGATCGTTTGACAACTCTCCATTTCTACATTGGGGAAATGCCCCCTTCTCTAGTCGCGCATGAAGTCTTTCACGCGGTCATGGAGCTTGTTCGTATGTTTCGGCTCGATATGGAAGACGACTACGCGCAGGAAATGGCAGCGCACTCAGTAGGTCATTTGATGGAGAAAGTTCAGTTGGCAAAGAAGCTTTACCGTGACAAGCATCCTCGCCATTGATCCGGGCTTGTCCGGCGCGGTGTGCAGGCTCACAAATGGAATCCCGGAGCTTCGCCGGGATTTCAAGACCCTCCCTGACATCGCCCGTGCAATCAAAGACCTTTCTGCGGACGTGACCCATGCGGTGATTGAACTCGTCCATGCCATGCCCGGCCAAGGCGTCTGCTCGATGTTCAGCTTCGGGCGCGCGGCGGGCGTGGCGGATGGTGCGCTCGCTCTGTCTCTGCCTCAATTGATTGTCGAGTCAGTCACCCCGCAGAAGTGGCAGAACTGGTTTCGGGCCAGGTATGGGATCGTGAAAGGCCAGCAGTTCAACTCTCGTGAGTTAGCCTTACAAATCTTCCCGGACAAGGCAGACTTTTTCCGTAGGGTTAAAGACCACAACTCCGCTGATGCCGTATTGCTGGCGCACTGGAAAGCCGAGCAGCTTGCGGGCACCTGACAAACCTGACAAACCTGACAAACCTGACAAATTTTCTTCCCGGTGTTGCCTTCTATTTCCCACTCAGATGTTAAATCGGCGCTCCGCCAAACACCCCGGAAATCGACTTTTCCGAGGGAGAATTTTACAACATCTGTGAAGCATATCGAGCGTTTTACGAAAGCGTTGCTCTACCAACTGAGCTAAACTGGCGTCCGAATCGCGCCTTAAAATAGTTTTGGCGCATCGCTATGGCAAGATTTTTGCATCGGTCTCCAGACACTGCCGTACCGGCAGCAATATACGTCGCAGGGATTAGGACGGCCAAAAATATCTTTCCTGAGTGTATGGCTTCTGGTTTAGCAAAATTCGGGAAAACGGCGAGCGATTCCTGCCAGGCTGTTGAAAACTGCTCCGAAGCAACCGCGAGCTTTACAGAATTTTATTAAGGCAAACGCGCTTCGGTTTCTTTTTTTCCGGGCGGACTGAAAACCAGAATTTCGCCGCCGGGATCTTTTTTTAATTTGCAGGAGCGAGCCAGTGCCGCGGTTTCTTTCGAGGTTACGTCTGTGAAAAAGAGAACGATGCGGCGCGCCACCACGTCGCCTGCCTTGAATGTATTTGTGCGATCGGAACTGGAGCCGTAAAGAATGTCTGAACACACTGAGATTCCCGGCGAATATCCAGAAGCCTGCGTATAATTCAGGCCGGAACCTGCCACGACCACAATGCCGATTCCGCCGTCCACATTGACCCATGAGCCCGAAAGGTGAAGCGGTGGGCGTGGTTTTTGCCAAACAAATTCCGAATGCCCTTCCTGACTCGAAACGACTCGGATTCCCCCGCTGATTTCGTCATTTTCTATGCCAATCGGCGCGCCCCGCTCCGCCAGTACCGTGATATTGGAAAGCGCCGTGACGCGGTCCGCATAGACGACAGTGCGGTCGCCCAATGAAATCATTGTCAGTGTTTGTTTCAATCGCCCGCCGTTGAGCAGAAGCGTCCCGGTTGTCTGGAAGCCGTCCGGAGAGGTTTTCCACGAATGCTCGACGACAGTGGTCTTTGTGTTCCCGCGTGGGGACAGTTCGAAGGAGCCGATGATGCCGTTTGCTATTGGGACGGTGAAAAAGGGAGAAAAGTGAGTATTTTCCCACAGTGGGATTATTTGGCCCATGACCCGGTTTTTCCACGAGAAGGATACAAACTTATTTTCTGTGCGATGGGTGATAAATTCAATGTAGGGATGTTCATGCACGCCCTGTTCCTGGTCCTCTGCGGCGCGGGCAGTCAGTTCCTTTGTGGCCTGACCAAACACCTGGTGCGCCAGAAACCCATACGCGGCCTGCTCGGCACAAATTGCGTGTCGTGTAATCCCCAATCGCGAGCCCGGAATGGCCATGTCCCCTTGGCGCATGATTTGCCATGCGCGAATGTATTGCAGGCTCTGTTGCTCCATGCGCGCCGCGACCGTGTCTTTCCAATGCGTGGCCAACGCGGCAAAAAGGTTGATGAAAGGCAGCCCGTGCAATTCCCAGTCCATTCCTTGAGGGTAGGCGGATTCCCCCGTTGGAAGAATGACCGTCTGAAACATCCGCCATGTGTCCATCAGGTGATGCGTCGCCGCCTCTGGAATGGGATGACCGGCATAGGTGTAATACATCTGCGCCTGCGTCAAAAAGTAAGAACTGCACCCAACGTAAGAAGGATGAAAAATATTGTGGTTTTCGAGCGTGAAATCCGGTTGCAGATTGGCGCCTCTGACCCAGTCCTTTACAGCGCGACCATCCACGAGATTGGTATCGCGCATGTCAGCGGCGGTGCAAAGTGTGTTCATCATGTATTTCAGCGCGGTCTCATGCCATGCCGCGGCGTGCGGATTATGCGGAAACATCAATTCACCAAGAACAAGAGTCGGCGCTTCCCAACCGTTTTCCTCCGCTTTGGTGTCCAGCCAAAGTCCGGTGGGCGGTTCGCGTTTTGAAAGAATGTCATCCTCCCATGCGACGACCCGCTCAACGCCTTGTTGCAATGCGGGGTCCAATTTGTCCCAGATCAACCACGCGCCAAACGCGAGCGTCCCTGTCCACATGCCGGACTGCCAGCTTCCGGGGCCGAATTTTGCAGTGGCGCCCCAATGTTTGCCGTCCATGCACTTTTGCGGGCCGCTGCGATGTGTATCGGTCGCGAAACGAATGGCGGCGGTGGCTTTCTCCAGAAGGTTCTTGCGGTCAATGTCGCTCAGTCCAACGTCATATTTAAGAAGGGTTCCGCAGGCCAGCGTCATGCCGACGATGGTGCGAATGCCTTCGTTGCCGTCGCTCACCCCGTCACCCCAGTACCCTGCGGCGGGGTCGAACGCCGACGTTTTCCAATCCCGATCGGCGAAATGGCAGGCATCGAGCAGGATACGGGTGTAAGTTTGGACCATCTCCTTTTCTGAAAGCTTGCGGACTTCGTAAAGGTCTTTCGCCGAAGCGCAAAACGGCAACAATAGAAGCATCAGATAAAATTTCATTTCGCGCTATCAGTATATGCCGAAGGGATTGAGCCGCCAGCCGCGATGAAAGTCTAATGGAGGCCGTCAACTTGATTCGGCTTCGGACGAGCGGCTTTGAATAAGCCTATCTAGGCGCATTCCAGTTCGATCCAGAAGCGGCTTCCATGGCCGATTTCTGACTCTACTCCCACTCGTCCGCCCATTTTCTCAACTGCTTTTTTAACCATGCTTAAACCGATGCCGGTCCCTTCGTAAGCTTCATTGCCATTGACGCGGGAGAAGATGTCAAATATTTTTTCGCGATCTTTTGGCAGGATGCCGATGCCATTGTCCTGCACCCAAAGGCGTAATTTCCCGTTCGTGGGTTCCGTCCAGACTTTAACACATGGGACGCGGCCAACCGGAACGAATTTGAGGGCATTGCCCAGTAGATTTGAAATGCATTGACCAAGGGCCACTTCGTAGCCCCAGACGCGGGCCGAGGAGGCAACGATCTCAATGTTGGCTTCGCGCAAATTCGGATAGTTCTCCACCATCTCGCCCACCATTTTGCAGAGATTAAACGTGGAAGCCTCAGTCTGGTCCCGGGATAACTGGCTGTCGGCAAGCACATCATTAATCAAACGATCGAGCTGGGTCGCCGACGATGCGATTTGTTCCAAATACGATCTAGGCTCAGGCTCCAGCTTATCCGCGTATTCGTTGAGGAGAAGCTTGGCAAAATTTTGCATGGCGCGCAATGGCGCGCGCATATCATGGGAAATGCTGTAAGAGAATGCTTTCAGTTGTTCGTTTTTCTCCAACAACTCGTCCGAGGTTTTCCGCAATGCTTTCTCGCTCTGCTTTCGTTCGGTCAGGTCAGTGATGATGACCGAGAACCCAACCACGCCGCTGGTACTCGTGGAACGCACCGAAAGTTGAACGGGACAGAAGGAGCCATCCGCAGCCTGCAGGCTAAGTTCCTCCGGAGTATCGACCGGCTTTTTGGTCTTCAAGGAAGTTGCCAGTTGCGGATATTTATCTCGTGGAAAGAATTTTTGCCAGGACGAGCCGATGACCTGCTCCAAAGGCGTTTTGGATAATGCTGCAAAACGGGTGTTCGCATAGAGGATCGTTCCATCGGGAATCAGCATCAACGCGCCTTGATTCATTTCTTCCACCAGAATCCGGTAAGGCGTTTCAGCTCCGCGCAGTGTGAAAATCTGGCCCCCCCCAGGCCCGGAGGAAACGATTGCATCGACCTCGCCGCTGCGGATGGCGTTTAAAGTTTCCTGAACTTCGGCGAAACGCGCTTCAAAGTCTCTAAGCTCGGCCCTTAGCTTACTTGTGTTTTCCATTCGCCTCCGCGAATTCGTTTGTCGAACACAAATCCAACCCTAGCAAAATACGGTCGGTGTTAGTCATGTCACCAATGAATTTCCGCAGGGGCAACGGCAATTTCTTTATAAGGGTGGGCGAGGCTATGATTTGCTCTTTTTTGGCCAATGCGGGCTGTTGATATATATCGACGACTTCCAGGATGTACCGGCCTTTCAGGTGTGCCTCACAGATCAGTTTGATGTTCGTGATGGCCCGCAGAGATTTTGGCGTGGTGCCGGTCACAAAGAGTCGCAAACAATATTTCTCCGCGGAGGGTTTGCCCACCGCTCCATGAATTTTCCTGGATGGATTTTTGAAGGATTTAGGTTTCATGCGGTTTCACTCCTCGGACCAGATCTAAACCGACTAGTACGCGTTCAGTGTTGGAAAGATCACCCAGGATTTTCCGGATTGGAACCGGCAACTTCCGCACCAGGGTCGGAGTGGCGAAAATATGGTCTCCCTTGGCCAGAGCGGGGTTTTTCAACAGGTCAATCACTTCGATGCGATATTTGCCTAAGATATATTCTTCGCAGATTTTTTTGAGATTGGCAAAAGCGGTGACTGATTTTGCCGTCTGCCCGGCCACATACAGCCTAAGCTCCCAGGTTTCCTGGTTTGCGGCCTTTGCGGAATTCTTTTTTGCTGCCTTGACGAGTGTCCTCATTCGGCGGCTTCATGGATCCTATCGGTTCCATTGCTCACGGATTTTGGTTGCGCATCGGCTTGACGGTTGGCCGCAATGGTAAACCGGCTGTTGGCGTTCACCTCGTCAACAAGAGTTTCCTCTGTGATCTCCTGGCTTAGTTCTTCGATTTTTGCTTCCAGTCCAGCTCTCAAGACGGCGACTTTGGCGTCGATGACTCCGCGTTCGCGCTCAATCTCTCGCTGGCGGCGGTCCTTTTGCACCTTTCGCCGGTCGCCCTCCGCCTTTTCCCGGCCTTCCTGCTCGATGCGCGCCGAACCGGTCAAGACAGTGGCGGGTCCCGCATAAACATCCACCAGGCCAATTCCATGTCGGGAAAGAATGACCTCGCGAATCTGGTTTGAGTGCTCCATCCCGCGCGATTTCAGAATATACAGCCCTCGATTGCGTTCACCACCCGACTCGATGTTGCGCAGCAGGACGCAGACATCCATTAGGGAGGAGATCGCCACTTCCGATTGGCTGCTATCCCCCGTGGTCAGGCTCGGGAACAAAGCGGTGACTTGTTCGGTTTTGAAGAAATCAATCAGCCGGGTCAGCATGGAGCGCACTTCGATTTCAGTGCCGACGCTAACCAAATTAGTAACAGGGTCCATTACGACAACTTGCGGTTTAAACTTTTTGACAGCTTCATAAATTGTCAGTAAGTGCATTTCCAACCCGCAAAGCGAAGGGCGCGAGGCATGGAATTGCAGCAATCCCTTTTTCACCCACGGTTCAAGATTCAGGCCGATTGACCTCATGTTCCGCAGGATTTGGTTTTGAGATTCCTCAAAGGCAAAATAAAGCCCACGCTCCCCGCGCCGGCAAGCCGCGTCCACGAAAGCCGCCGCTATGCTTGACTTACCAGTGCCCGCCGTCCCGGAGACGAGAATACTGCTGCCCCGGTAATATCCCTTGCCGCTCAACATCGTATCCAATCGCTCCACGCCGCTCGAAATGCGCTCGTCTGAGGCGGGGTGGTCTAATCCCATCGAAGTGACCGGTAGAACAGAAAATCCATCTTTGCTAATCAGGAACGGGTACTCATTGGTGCCATGCACCGACCCGCGATATTTGACCACGCGGAGACGGCGGGTCGAAAGCTGTTCGTTGACGCGATGGTCAAGCATAATGACGCAATCGGCCACATATTCCTCCAGTCCATGACGGGTCAATGTGTTGGTGCCGCCTTCGGCAGTAATAATGGCGGTCACTCCCTTGTCTTTCAACCAACGGAAAAGCCGCCGCAACTCAGAACGGAGAATAGCCTCATTGGGCAACGCGGCAAACAACACTTCAATTGTATCCAGCACGACCCTTTTGGCTCCGACCGAATCAATGGCGTGGTTCAATCGGATGAACAATCCTTCTAAATCGTATTCGCCCGTTTCCTG
>Ga0206812_1121_pt1 | contig 15073 bp, 14 predicted proteins | sample Alteio_BWOrgCont_54_FD_152912 | JGI IMG/M metagenome (GOLD analysis project Ga0206812, IMG submission 152912) | Enriched cells from forest soil in Barre Woods Harvard Forest LTER site, Petersham, Massachusetts, United States -... | ecosystem: Environmental > Terrestrial > Soil > Temperate forest >... | reverse complement strand
TCGAATATGATCACGGCACGAACAAGGACACGCTTGTGTTTGCAGACCAATATCTAGCGAAATTCAGCTACGCTTATTAATCGGTGCGGTTCGCTCGTAGAGACAGTTTCATTCTTCTTGACAAGCGCACGCGTATGGAATCGCGAGCCAAGACGGCCCCTAAAGTGCAGCAGTCTCGTCAGGGAGGGGCCAATCACGAAAACCGGCTTTGGCGATATTGTTGGGGCTCACACCATTTTCAAACTGAGCATGTCTCGCAACCTCGACAATCAGGATGTGAAAATGTAAAAACTACTCAAGCTTGAGAACCGGAGTGAGGGGATGCCCGACAATCAAACGAAAGAAGAATGGCTTGAACTAGCGACTGTTCTGAATAATCCAAATGCCAAGGGTACTGGCGTGGTCATTTACCAAGCTGGCGGTCCGAAGGATTACATGGAAAACGTCAGCTATGATGAAATGCTGTCAAGGGATGCAACGCAGCAGTTCTTCGCCTTCGCATGGGTGCCCGACGCAGTCGCGACACTTCAGCAAATCCAAAAACCGCCATGCGCGGGACGCTGCGCCAAGACCTGTAAGAGACCGGGTTGTCTCTGCGATCGCAGCATCGGGCATTGTAAGTGATTTTCCTGGGATATCTTCTAGCGTTGATACTGCTGGCGCTCGGCTTCGGCATCCTTGCATCTGGATGGACTACTATTCAGCAGGCCCCTCTTCTCGACCATAAAAATCTGCTGTCCTTGGCGCAAATCGCGACGGCGTTCGTGGGCGCAATAGCGGCGGCAGTCCTCACTGCAACTGTCGGTCGGTCCAATGAGTTCCTCCGCGCAAGGCTCGCCGACTCAGTGAACGCCTCAACGGAGAAGCTGAAAGCGGATCTAGCCGAGTCAGTGAACGCTTCCACGGAAAATCTCAAGGCGGAACTGGCCACGTCAGTGAACGCATCGACGGAAAATCTCAAGGCAGAACTTACAAGATCGGGCGACGTTTTCCGCGCCGAATTAAATCAATTAGCCCCGCGACGTCATGCAGCTTACCATGCGATTTGGGCTGCGCTGGTACAGTACTTCCGTGCAGTCCAAAAATTTGAGGCCGGGGTTTTCGACGAAGCCGCGCTGAAGGCAGCGGAAAAAGCGTGTGAAGACGCTGGCGGACAAGCGCTCCTCGTAGATCAAGCCGATGACGATACCTTCCACGACTTCTGGCAGGAGATGAATCGTCTCCGCGAACTAGGCGAAGAGAAGCGCGAGTTACCAGACGGATTACGAACATTATGGCGGAACGAAGGGCGAGCCCTCGGTAACCAGTATCATGATGTGCGCCAAATTTTTGCAGATCGGCTGCGATCTTAGCGGGTGCAACTGACAACCACCGAATGCCGTGAACAAATGGCGATGAACGGCATGCGTCGAAACCAGAAAACACAATCGAAATCGATAGTCCCGGAAGAACCTTGGTGCTCATAACGGTCTGGTTGCACGTTCGAGACCTGCTGTGCGGACGTGTGCCTATGGCGTTCGCGGTAGCTTTATCGACTCAAGGGCGCTTAGAGCCCTTGAGGCCAGCAGATTCGCCTGCATCTCGCGGGCAGCCGAGGCCGACCGCTCGTACCACTCTGCACTATCATCAACGCCAGTTTTTCCAAGTTCGCGGCAACAGTTCGCCTTGACATAGTAGATAGATGGACCAAAAAAGCGCTGACCGGTTGAGGTTAGCTGATTCAGCGCCGTGTCAATTTCTCCACCTGCAGCTTGGGTTTGACCTGCTCTCAAAAGCAAATCGGCCAGGATCGCTCTAAAAAGTGGGACCCCGAGCGAAATCCGAGAATTAACGTTTCCGATGCCCTTCCTCATTGTCTCAATACACATGTCCACATTTTCAGAGAACAGAGACTTAGTCCAAGCCTCGAACAAGCGGCAGTGGATGCCCCAGACAGCTACGTTGTTGGCCTCGCAATAATGAGCTCCTTCTTCGACGTAGCTGAGCGCCGCGCGAGGATCATCGAGGAAAAAATTCAAATAGCCACCGGCCGCGAAGGCCCATCCGAGACTCGGCGGATGCTTTAGTTGCCTCGCGTAGGCGACGTTCTCCTCGGCCAATGTGCGCGCCCTATCGAGATGACCACATACTCCGTGCGCCACGGCTTCAAATCCACGAGCAGCAATGAGGCTATCGGCTCCATACCGATTTGCCATCTCTGCATGAAGCTCGGATCTGTAAAGAGAAGCGAGAGCTTCGAAGTCGCGGATGGCAGCAACAAGGTTGCCTTCAAAAAAATTGAGATATCCGAGCATTCGATAAGCTTGACACAAGTGGCCAATGTCGTTCAGCTTCGTCGCGAGTTCGAACATCTTGTTTGCGGGTTCGCGCGCCAATTCGAATTTCGAAGCGAAGTGATACCCGGAAAATATTCCGTAAAGCAGGTCAAACTGTTGGTCGAGCCCATCTACGAACTCGATGAGCTCTAAGGCCCGTGAATAAGCCTTTATAGTTTCCGCGGATGCCGGTCCGTTGGCGACGTACGAAGCCTGACCCGTGGATAGGTTCAGATCGAATTCGAGGCGTCTGTTTTCAGCACTTTCTGCCTCTAGATTGAAGAACTCAGTACCGTGCCGAAGATTGTTGAGTGCTTCCAAGTAGGCTGAACGCTTGAGGGCGTTCTGGCCGGCCCTCAACCAAAAGACGGTGGATTTGCCAGGATCGTTTGATCGCGACCAGTGCGCGGCTATCGTTTCAGGTTCGGCCTCACCCAGCTTTGGGAATTGCACTGTCAAAATTTCCGCGATTTGTCCGTGCAAGGCTTTTCGCTTGGCCAGGAGCATGCTTTCGTAAGCCGCGTTTTGCACTAAAGCATGCTTGAAGACGAACGCCTGGCCCGGAGGCACTTTGCGTTCAAATGCCAATCCGGCAACCTCCAGATCATTCAATCGAGGCACGATCGATTGCGTCTCCAACCGAGTGATGGCTGACAGATGATCAACTCTGAATTCACGGCCAAGCGCGGCGCCAATCTGAGCAATTGATTTCGATGATCCCGGCAACCTATCGAGGCGGGCAGTCAAGCTGTCCTGGAGACTGGAAGGAATAGTGAGGTGCACAGGCGAGGTGGTCAGCTCGTAGCGCTTGCCGTCATATCTGAGATGATCGCCTTCAATTATTCCCTTCGTCAGTTCCTCAACGAACAGCGGCACGCCGTCCGTCTTTGATATGATCTCCGTGGTAACGCCAACAGGCAATAATGCGCCAGCGACATTTTCCGCCAAATTCTTCGTGTCATCGTCGCTCAAACCGCTGACGAACAAATAGTTTGAGCTTTGAAGCCGTTGCCAGGTCGATGGTGGGCGGTATTCAGGACGTGCACTGACAATCACCAAGGCCGCCATGTCGCCGACAGACCTAACGATCAGATCAAGATACTCGGCGGTCGTGGGGTCGATCCAGTGAGCGTCTTCCACAATTGCCAGGACTGGTGCGTTCTGAGCAAGGTTTCGAAATTGGTCAGCGAGTGCAGAAAAAGTGCGTTGGCGTTTCTGAATAGGCGTTAACTGCAAAGGGGAACAAGCACCCGACGCCGGGATAGACAGCAGCTCTGCAATCAAAGACACTGCGTCATCCCTCGCATTCGTCATACTCAGAAGCTCTCGCAGCTTTCGGAGCCGAGCGTCGCTGTCGTCTGTTTGCACAAATCCAGCAGCTTCCGATAGTTGAACGATCATCGGTCTCAGAGCGGTGTTCTGATAGTAAGGGGAGCAATGGTACCGCATCGCAACTTGACGGTCGGTTCGAACTTGATCAAGCAGCTCTCTAATTATTCTTGTCTTTCCAATTCCTGCCTCTCCTGTCAGAACAAGTGCTTGGCCGTGGCCGGTTTTAGCCTTCGACCAGAGTTCACGCAGCAAGTTGGTCTCGGTGTCTCGTCCTACAAGGGGAGTGGATCCATAAAGTGTGCGGGGTTGAAAGCGTGCCTGCGGCTTGATCGAAGCAACGGCGTAGGCTCGCGGATTGGTTTCAAAGCCTTTTAAAGATTGAGGGCCAAGATCATGCAGGGCAACTTCGCTGCCCAGAAGAGCGGCAGTTGAAGCAGCAACAATAGTTTGTCCGGGTGAGGCAATAGATTGAAGCCTCGCCGCTAGGTTGGGTGCTTCACCAATGACCTCATCTTTTGCAGGTCCTCCGATGTCGCCTAGTATCACCCAGCCGGTCGCTATTCCCGCGCGAGCGAAAAGCGGCCGCCCGTCGGGACGGCGTAACTCGCCGATTGCATCATGAGCAGCTTGAGCCGCTAAAATCGCCCTTTGTGGATCATCTTCGTGAGCCTTGGGCCATCCAAAATATGCGAGCAGGCCGTCACCAAACGATCGTGCGACATAACCTTCAAACGAAGTTATCTGCGCTATCGCGGCTTTTTGGAAACGGCCGATCGTATCACTCAGATCTTCGGGATCGACGGCGGTCGAGAGCGCAGTGGAGTCGACGATATCTAGAAATAAGATCGTTAAATGACGGCGTTCGGATGAAAAAAGCGGCTGATCTGTTCGCTCAATGACGCAGTGCGCCCTCGCAGCCTTCAAGAGCATCCGTCTGTGGCCGAGCGCGACTACACCAATTTCTCTCAGGTCAGCGTCGGTCAAGTCGCTGACTTGATCTACGCTTATGCGATTGGCCTCAAATGCGGAAATATATTCGTCGAGACCGACCGCATGTAGCCAATCCGCGATGCTCAAGGCTACTCTCCCTGTCCGCTTTGTATTTAATGAAAATCACCTGCTTTGAGGTCTAACGGTGCTAATATCCTGACATCATAGCAGCACGGAAAATGGGGGGTAGAGTGTTGCTTTCCGGCCTCGTGGCTTATGTGGTCAGTCACTTTCCCCGATTTTGGCGCTTTGTAAGCCGCCGGCCAATACTGAGGCGATGGGTAAATCGCTTTTTTATCAAGTGGATAGCCAGCAGCGAGGTCCCGCGACCCTACCCCTTCTCGCTCTGGGGGCCGAAAGCTGATGTCGCGACATACAGCTCCTGGACGGGATTGACCGACCGTACGTTCACCGGGCGTCACCTGCCGCCGGCTGATACGACTTATGCGGCGCGCCTTCCGGACCTAGATAGACTTCGGCCGTTATTCGTAAGGAACGAGTTTCGGCCTTGTCCAAAGAGCACCACGCTATTTGCCCTCTTCGCGCAGTGGTTCACTGACAGTTTTCTGCGCACTGATCCCAACGATTTTCGTAAGAACACGTCTAACCACGAGATCGACTTATGCCAAATCTACGGGCTCTCGAATTCTGACACACAGCTCCTTCGCTCGCCAAAGGACGGCAAGCTTCGTTCCATAAGGATCAATGGATTCGAATTTCCTGACCGCATTATGAACGATCAATTCCGGGTCAAGGAGCAGTACCGCGGACTGAGTTACGTAAAAAATGACGATTATACGCCGGGCCTATTGCCACCTTTTGCCGACCGTCCAGAACGAAGAAAGGATCTGTTCCTGTCCGGTCTTGATCGCGGTAATTCCACAATAGTTTATAGTGCCCTGAATACGATTTTTATGCGAGAGCACAACCGGCTATGTGATCTCATCAAGAAGGCAAATAGCACGTGGGATGATGACCGCGTCTTCGAAACCGCTCGAAACACGAACATTGTTTGCCTGCTTCAAATCATCATCTGCGACTACATCAATCACCTTTCAACGGCGCAATTTCGCGTTTACCTGGATCGAGCCATCGCGGAGCAATGTCGATGGTACCGCACTAATCGGATATCTGCGGAATTCGATTTGTTGTACAGATGGCACCCGTTGGCGCCGACCACGTTTGACGGACTTCCGGATGAGGAATTCCGGTACAACAACGCTTTGTTGATCGACCGGGGCGTTGAGTGGGTGCTTGAGCAGGCATCGAAGCAAAGTGCCGGACGTATAACGTTACACAATACGGCGCCCTTCCTGATCGACGCCGAACTAGCTGCCCTGCAGAAGGCCCGCAAATGGAGAATCGCTCCTTACAACGACTATCGCAAACGCTTCGGACTGCGCCCCGTGTCCAGTTTCAAGGAGCTTACGGCTGACGAGGCGCTCGCTATAGAATTGAGCCGATTATACCGCAACGTCGATGACCTTGAGTTTACGATTGGTCTCCTCGCGGAAACCAGACCAGGCAACGCAGTCCTTGGTGAATTAATGACATTAATGGTCGGCGTGGACGCCTTTACCCAGGCCCTTACGAACCCCCTACTTTCGGCCAACGTCTTTTGTGAAGACTGCTTTTCCTCGGCCGGAATGACTGCAATCTTACAGACGACTGACTTGCAGGGCTTGGTTCGCCGCAACGCTCACAAAAATTCAGTTGTCAGCTTCACCAAGTATTGGAATTGCACATGAGTGAGAGAACCGAGCCTCTTGAACCTCCAGGTTCATATGGACTGCCAATCTTCGGAGTCCTTTTTGATACGGTAGATTTCTTGTTTGTCAGCGGCTGGCAACGTTTCTTTCAGCGACGACGAGCGAAATATCGCAGCTCAGTTTTCAAGACATCGCTGTTTCAGAAAACCATCGTTCTCACGGACCATGAAGCGATCTCGAACCTATTCGCAAGCACCCCGCTCGTTCAAGACCACGGATTTAGCTGGGCGGTGCCTCCGCTACCCCTCGTGGGAAACTCAACGCCTAGTATATTCAAAACGGGCTACGCCCACGACCAGCCAAAGAATTTCTATCTCAAGCTCATTGAGCGCAGATCTTCAAAGTTGCCGAGCATCTTCGAAAATCTGTTCGAACGCTACGCCGAACGTTGGAACGAATGCGGCACTTTTGACTGGCGCGAAGAATTGGAGCGGTTCACTGTCGACTTGGTTTTTCAGTGGCTACTCGACTTAAAGGTGGACGCTGACAAGGTGCGAACCATCTACAACAACATTTTCACCGATATCTTCTGGCGGATCACGCGACTTTTTCCATGGTCGGCCTATTCAAAATCGCTTCGCTACTATCGGGAACTGATCCAGTCGATCGAAAATTCTGTCGATTTTCAAAGCCTCAGCGAAATGGCTCTAGAATGTGGACTTCGCGATCAGTCTTATATTGCCAAGCAACTCGCTTTTCTAATCGGGATGAATTCATACCTGGGCCTCCAATGTCTTTTCAAGTCGATTGTCGGCGAACTGAGTATAAGGCCAGACGTCAGCCGTGGTCTGCTTGAGCACGTTGGGAAGGCGAAGCCCGGTCAAATATGGGAAGGGTCACTTGCAGCGGTTGATTTGTTCATCATGGAGGTACTACGACTTCATCCGCCGGTTTTCTTTGTTTTTGGACGAGCCACGAAGGATACGACGATCGGTTCCGCTAGCGGAGTTTTCCGGATTGCTGTGGGCGAACTTTTGATGGGCGTAATCCCGGAAGCTCATTCAAACGATGCCATTTTTACTAATGCGAGCATGTTTGATCCCGATCGCTTTCGGTCACCTGATCAAAGACAGCATTTAATCTGGCCGCGAGGTCTGCACGACGACATCGTGCGATCCAATGACCGCACCTGTCCTGGCAAGGACGTCGCGCTTGCCATTGCGCGGGGCTTCTGCGTCGCGCTGTTGACTAAGGCTGCATGGAAAATGACAGCCCCTGTCAGTTGGGACAAGCATTGGTTCAATTTAAATGTCGCGGCACCAAAGGGTGATCTTCCGGTGAGGTTCACATTGCGAGTGCAGCACTAGCTGTGTGAAAGCCGACAAAGGCGCTGCAGTAGATGGAGTCGGCCGTAGCGTGAGCCAACTGATCTTGTTCGGCATCTTCGAGTGGCACGAGAGTAGATCATTCAAAGGCGTCTTCTTTCTTCATGTTCATCCTTCCTTTCGATTGCGCGCCATCATGGCGTCTTGCTCAATCGGCGCGCCGTTATGACCTCGTGACGTGGTCCCAAAGCTTGCGGCTTAGCCTCGCGGCGCTGCTGACGCGCCCGCCATCGCCGTCGTGCCGCCCGTCGCCGTGCGGCCACGTCCGGCGCCTGCGGCAGTCGCTGCGTCGGATCCGCGAACGGTCCCTCCCACGGTCGCAGCCGCGGCGGCTTCCAATGGCGGCGGAAGACTACGCCCGAAAGATGCAATGCCATCATTGCTGCGCGCGCGCTTCGTGCCATCCACCACGTAGCACCGGCCGGCAACAATTCTACACGGACCTGTTTCTGCGACTTCGTTGCGACGCCGGCCCGTGACTTCAGCTCTACGAAAATCGGTCGCCCGCCATCCAGAACAAACAAAATCGGGAAGGCCGCTCCGGACACCGCGTTTCTTCTGAAAGATACCGCTGATACGAGAGATCGGCTTGCACTCGAGCGAGGTCCAGAAAATGGAATCGGGGAGATATTTGTCAAGCAAGACAGATAGTTTCATCTGCTCCCGCCATTCCTCTCGTCGGCTATTGCGCCGACGCTGCACAGCAAATGATTCCGCAGCGGTGCTCGGAGGTATGCCGTCAATCCTCACTGCTATCACCAGCTACTTCATGCGGTCGCGGCGCCTCTGGTACCGCCTGCGGAATCGCTCCCGCTACCTCTGCTAACAGCCGTGCACACTGCACCTTCACCCACAGCGATGCCTCGCTATCAGGCGCAAACGCGACTCCTGCCCACAAAAGCACTCCATTCGGCAAATAGCGCCGCGCCAATCCACGCGCCCGCTCCATGCCTTCCGGCGCACTTGCCGCCGATGGGGATGGCGCAGCGGGAACGGGCTCCTTGGGATTAGATGGCCTCTTGGGCGGGTATGGCATGGATAGCTCCCTGGATAATCATGGGCCCTCGGCTCGTGTCTGGAGGCGCCTACGGCGCCTTCCAGACACTTCGCCGCCGACCCATGATTGATTTTCGGGGCAGGTCACCGTAGCGGCCAGTTGCCAGCTTCGGCCCTGCGCTGAGGCCAGCTTGCGCGATGACATCGCTAACGACGTGGCGGCCTTGAGCGCTACGTGATCGACCGGCTGTCTGTAAGTCCAATCCATGCGCGACTGCTCCGGTTCGAACGCTACACCGCGCTCAATCGCCGCCGCCACATAACATCGGTGATGCGACGTTTCCGGCTGGGCTGCGATAGTGCCAGAGGTCAACAATGTTGGGTGACCGGAACCAACGATAGCTGCCGTTCCACAGTGGTGGAATTGGTCGACTGCGACGATCCTCTTCCGGCAAAATCCTCTTCCGCCAGAAGGTCTCGTCCAGATCACGCTGAGGCTTCAGTACCATCAGTACTCCTCTTTATATATTCCTATTAAGAGAAGAAAAGAATAATAAGAGAGGCCCCGTATGCGCATTTACATGACAGATCATGTGCGTTGACGTGACAGATCATGTGCGGTTACGTGCATCATACAAAGGGGGTGTGCGTCTGCGTGACAGATTTTTAGGTAATGCCGTTGAAGATCAAGTGGTTTGTTGGGTTTTGATCGTCAATAAGGTCACGATTGGGTTGCGCTTCCAGCGTCGTTCGATCTTTATCCGTCCGGAAGCTTCCAGTTTTTCTAATACGCGACGTTTCATTTCACGGTTTACGCCGTATTGCGCCAGCATGACGTTGGATAGCGCGAACGTCGTGCTTTTCGTTTTCCAAGCCATGTGCAGTAGTAAAATCCAGACCATGGCGCTGCGCGTTCCAGTCGCCTTGGCCGTGTCCGCCGCCCACTGCAGTGGCACTTTGACGAACTGTTGATGCTTCCTGGGATCCAGCACCTTCATGCTGGGCGTTTCCAGTGTCTCGACTAGGACCTTCTTGCCGTGCGTGTCACCCAACGGGGATTGGTCATGCAACCTCCCTCCGGGGTAAGACACCGATCGTCTGCAGCGTGTTCATAATGGTTGCCCACATGTTCTGCGCCATCGGCCGCTTGTCACGATAGTGGGCGCCTCCAACAAGTTTCTGATCGATATCGACGCCAATCTCTAATCCGTTGCAGACATCCGACCCGGCCTGGCGCATGATCTCCATTGCATGTTCTAATTTCTCGTCGGCCGTTTCTTCGAACAGGATGCCGTCGTGAATGAGCATGATGGGAATGATGCCGGCTTCGCATAGACGTATTGTAGCAAGCCGCAACATCGCCGCGCCGCCGGATTGGCACGGAAAATTGTAAATCGTGCGCTGGTTTGGGCTGGCCGTGATGTAGAGCGGCCAACCATCAATGCTTCTGATCTCGCGCTCCAGCATTGCGATTTGCACCATGTTGGCGCGCCATTGCCAGAACACTGGATAGCGGCGCTTGTGCCGCTCAATGACTTCGCTGGCGATCAACGGATGGCGGCCGAGGCCTCGCGCTAAGGACGGAACGCCCATCCCGTAGTTGATGCCGAGCTGTAGCGACTTCATGCGTTCGCGCTGGTCGCGCTGCGTCGCTTTCCAGCGACGGATATCAAGCTCATCGGTCAACCCGCACATCCGCGCCAAGGCGTGATAGATGTCACCGGTCGCGTAATCGGCGGCGAGAACTGGATCACATGACAGCGCGGCGGCGATGCCAATTTCTTGCGTCCGCCAGTCCAAATAAAATCCGGTTGTTTCGGGCGAGAACTTCATGAACGAGCGCACCGCGGCATGGGCGTTATAGGGGCTTCTGGCATGCGCGTTGCGACCGGTCGCGGCGCCGAACGGGAACAGCGAAGGCCGGTTGCGTCCGTCCCTACCGATCGGCAAGTGCGCCTTATCGATGAAGCTGAGGCTGTCGCGCAGTGCGTGTAGCGCTTCGATGCCGGGGGCATGACGCATAATGCCAAAGGCATCGCTGCTGGTGTCGAGCCGTCCGCTGTCGAGCCGCGGCCAACCGGCAATACGTCCATGCGATTGCTCATAAGCCAGGTAGCGCTCGAGACGCTCATAGGTCCATTCGCCTTCAGGCGTGTAGATCGGATAGGGGCCTTTTTGGCTGGGATCGAATTGCTCGATCAGTGCGCGGACGACAGCGGCCTTGTTCTCCTGCACCAAATTCCACAAGGCGACGTCAATCGGCATGCCGCGCGCTTGAATGAGGGCGATGCATTTGGCGCTGTAGTTCGACCAGTGACAGATGTGATCAATGTCGGGGCAGCGCGGATCGAGCAACTGACGGCGCAGCAGCTGCGCCTCCTTGCGGGCATCTTCTTCGCAATAATCGATGACGTTCTGCGGGCTGAATTTCTCGCGCCACGTACCGTTGCCGATGGCTTCGCTGATTGCTTCCTTGTCGATATTCTGCCAGCCTTCAATGTCGTAGTGGCGGCATGCATCAGACAAGCGCTTGCGCTGCCTCTTCCGCCTCTCGTCGGGATTGTGCGGCAACAACAAGTTGGTGCGCACCAGATAGGCGGTGTGCTGATCGTAGATGTGGATCGGGAACGACCAACCCAATACCTTGAAGCACATCATCTCTGCCCAGCAACTGTAACCGGCAAAGAGCGTATCCGGTCCGATATCGAATGGTGGGGTGTGGCCGAACTCGCCGCGCCACATACGGATGGTGCTGACGTGCCGGAAGCTCTCATCCAGCACGACCGTGACCATGCACAGCGGATTGGGCAGGCCGCCGGCTACGATCTCGTACTCGAAGTCGACGACGACGATCTGACTGAAGTGGTCGTCGCTCATGATCTAATCGACGCCCGGTCTTCTGATGTGCCGCCGCACGTGGGTGTCCCGCTTCAGCACTTGTGAGACAAAACTGATGGCTTGAGGAACGGAGGATTTCTGGCTCATCGTAGCCCTCAAGGAGCGAAGATGAGACAGAAATCCAACTCCAACCCGGCGTCGTCCGAGACGCTGGTCCGCAACATTCGGCGGGCAACCCGGAAGCACCACGCGGCCGAAGAGAAGATCCGCATTGTGCTCGATGGCCTGCGCGGCGAGACCTCAATCGCCGAGCTTTGCCGGCGCGAAGGCATCGCCGAGAGCATGTATTACTCTTGGTCGAAGGAGTTTCTGGAGGCCGGCAAGCGCCGGCTCGCCGGCGACACGGCGCGGGCTGCGACGACCGATGAGGTCAAGCAGCTCAGGCGCGAGGCGCAGGACTTGAAGGAGGTTGTCGCCGAGCAGGCGCTCGAATTGCGGCTGCTCAAAAAAAGCATGATCGGGGATGGGGGAGAGCAAACATGAGGCTCCCGGCATCTGAGAAGCTTGAGATCATCCGCCTCGTCGAGCAATCGCATCTGCCGGCCCGGCGAACGCTTAAGATGCTCGGTATCAAGCCATCGACGTTCTATCGCTGGTATGATCGGTACCGATCCAGCGGGCCGGAGGCGCTCGAAGACAAGCCGTCGAAGCCCGATCGGGTCTGGAACCGCATTCCCGCTGATGTTCGCCAGCGCGTTGTCATGATGGCGTTTGAGCAGCCGGAACTCAGCCCACGCGAACTGGCGACCAGGTTCACCGACACCAACAGCTATTACGTCTCGGAATCATCGGTCTATCGGCTCTTGAAGGCCCATGACCTGATCGCCAGCCCAGCCTTCATCGTCATCAAGGCCGCCGACGAGTTCAAGGACAAGACGACTGCGCCCAATCAGCTCTGGCAGACCGATTTCACCTATCTCAAGGTCATCGGCTGGGGCTGGTACTACCTCTCCACCATCCTCGATGACTACTCGCGTTACATCATCGCCTGGAAGCTGTGCACGACGATGCGCGCCAACGATGTCACCGACACGCTTGAACTGGCGTTGGCGGCTTCAGGTCGCGACCGTGCGAGGGTCGGGTATAAACCACGACTGCTCAGCGACAACGGATCGAGCTACATCTCGGGCGATCTCGCCGAATGGCTAAAGGACCGTGGCATGGTGCATATTCGCGGCGCCCCGTGCCATCCGCAGACCCAGGGCAAGATCGAGCGCTGGCACCAGACGCTCAAGAACCGCATTCTGCTCGATAACTATTACCTGCCCGGTGATCTCGAAGCCCAGATCGCGCGCTTCGTCGAGCACTACAATTACAGGCGCTACCACGAAAGCCTACAGAACCTAACGCCGGCCGACGTCTACTTCGGCCGAGGCCAGACCATCCTTCTGGAACGAGAAAGGATCAAACGCGACACCATCAAACTGCGACGATTGCAACATCAATTGAAAGCCGCCTAAACTCAAACTCAAACGAGCCAGAGCCTCCGTCCCTAAACAGCTCAGACTCTCCCAAAGCATTTGAAGACGGACAACAACAACCATGATGTGTGAAACCTCAAGACTGCGATGCGAGGCGCGCCGGCCCAGATCGCTAGAAGCTAGTCTCCCGACTACAAAGAACTAGGACGAGAACAAGCATTCCGGCACAGATCGCTAGGACTTCCATCGAAGGCATTGAGCAAGCTCTCCGCGCGCAAAAGTACCGCGGGCCGGCCCTTTGGGCGGCCCCGCCCTGTGACTGCGATTTATGAAAGAGGTTTACTTAGTGGTGCGGCGACGACGAACTAGCCAATACACGCCATAGCCGACCGCGATGAACGGGAGCCCGGCGCCAGCAAGTGGTCCAGGCGTTGGATGGATGCCGCCACCACCGCCTCCTCCCTTGGGGGGAGAACCACAGCTGTTACCGATGAAGCCTAGAATGCAGAATGCGCTGGCCGGAACTGAAGAAACCGACAGCATAGATAAAGCCGCGGCGAACGACAAAGCGATAAGGCTCGTCTTCATTGGCGAAGTCTCCCTCACACTCTCATTTCCGACCCAACGAGAGTTTAAAGCGAGCCAGACCGCGATGTCGAGCGAAGCCGATACCTAGGTAATTCCCCTAGCGAATTGAAGCCGTGTGCCTTGGGACACAATGTCCTAGTTCGCATCCGCCCTGTCGTAGCGACGCACGTCGCCGTTCATCTTTCAGTGGTATTGCTGCAAGAACTCAGCTTCCTCGATACAGGTGGCTTTGTCTTCCGCGGCGCGCATAGGTCGGACAACCGTACCCTGTCCACTTTAGAGCATTCGCGTCCGAGCTATGTGACGTCAATCACTTCTTAAATGACAGTTCTTGGTACTCATTAGGGACCGTGATCCGACCGGTTCGACTAACCTTACTACGGAAGAAAGCGGGACGTCCGGGAGAGCCTGGATTGACGTGCTCGATAACCGGCTCGAGAAGAGAGTCAAATGTTTACTTTGGCGGAGCTTGAGAACGTAATTCCCCTCGTGCGCGCGAGCGTGCCGCCAACCCCGCAATATGCGTGGCCGCTGTTAAAGGCGTATACTGGCGTTGAGGTCGTGGTGAAACACGAGAACCACACTCCAATCGGCGCTTTCAAGGTACGCGGCGGCATTGTCTATTTCGACCGGCTCAAACGCCAGCGGTCGAAGGTAAAGGGGATAGTCACCGCCACGCGCGGCAACCACGGCCAATCTCTTGCCTTCGCCGGCACGCACACTGGCGTCGCGGTAACGATCGTAGTGCCCCATGGCAACTCAACGGACAAAAACGCCGCGATGCGCTCGTTGGGCGCCGAACTGATCGAACACGGCCGCGATTTTGATGAAGCGAAGGAGCACGCGTTGCGGCTCGCGGCCGACCGTGATCTCGAATATGCCCCCACGTTCCACCGCGATCTCGTGCTCGGGGTCGCGACCCACGCGCATGAGCTGTTCACGGCAGTCGACGATCTCGACACTGTTTATGTTCCGATTGGACTAGGTTCCGCCATTTGTGGAGCGATCCGCACGCGCGACGTGCTTGGGCGAAAGACCAAGGTTGTGGGAGTAGTTGCCGCTGGCGCAAATGCCTATCGCCGCTCGGTTGCAGCCGGCCAGGTCATGACGACGAACTCGGCGCTTACCTTCGCGGATGGCATAGCCGTTCGCGTGCCCGACGCGACGGCGCTAGAGGTCATTCAGCGCGGCAGCGATCGGATCGTCGAAGTATCCGATGACGAAATCGCGGAGGCGATCCGAATTATCTATCGCACCACGCATAATTGCGCGGAGGGCGCCGGTGCTGCGGCGCTGGCTGGACTAACCAAGGAGCGCCAGCGGCTTCGCGGCGGACGAGCTGCCGTGATCGTAAGCGGGCAAAACATCGATCGCGTGTGGCTGCAAACTGTGTTGGCGGGAGGTACGCCGCGAGTCGACAGCGAAAGGAAGCTAGAGGG
>Ga0206812_1119_pt1 | contig 15146 bp, 12 predicted proteins | sample Alteio_BWOrgCont_54_FD_152912 | JGI IMG/M metagenome (GOLD analysis project Ga0206812, IMG submission 152912) | Enriched cells from forest soil in Barre Woods Harvard Forest LTER site, Petersham, Massachusetts, United States -... | ecosystem: Environmental > Terrestrial > Soil > Temperate forest >... | reverse complement strand
CCGAGTTCATGGAGCGCGCTTCGACCACTGACCTACCCGACTATCCCCCCGTCGGCATTCACGACGTGCATGTCGCTCTGACCGAGATTGACCGCCGTTTGGAGAAACTTTATCCCCATCGTCTGGGCGCCAAGGCTCTGATGGGTTATTCCATGGGCGGTTTCCAGGCCTTGTTTATGGCGGCGCAAGCAGCGACTAATGACGTTTCTTTGGTCAAATTCGAGCGATATGTCGCCATCGATAACCCGGTGCGAGGGTTGCGCTCACGGTGTCGGAATTTTGGATTTGGGCTGTTCGTCATTCCAGCCGCCGTCGAGCGATTTGTAGAGGGAGACGAAGGCAAGCTGCTGGTCTCGTTGGGTGCGGGCGAGAGAGTATAACCGCAGCGCTTCGCCATGCGCATCCGGCAGGATGAAGTCCGGCGCAGAGTCGCCTGTCTTGAGTGCGCCACTGGCCAGATTGGACGCAGCCAGCCGCGCTGTTTCCGCGTCCATGATAGCCAACGCTGGTTTCGGGATTATTTGGCCGCGATACTTGGCGCGAGTGGCGTCAAGTCCGCGGGTAGTTTCGTGCGAGTTCATAATGCCTGCATCTTTGGTTCTTTTTCCTCGAATCATTGCGCGAGGTAGCCGCCATCCACCGCAATGTCGGTTCCGGTGACAAACGACGCTTCCGGAGAAGCCAGCCACACCACGGCAGCAGCAACTTCCTCAGGTTTTCCAAACCGTCCAACCGGGTGCTGATTCTCCCACCACTTCTTCGCATCACTTTCTCCGTCGCCAACCATGCGCTGGAACATTTCTGTCTGGATCGTACCGGGAGAAACCGTGTTTACCCGGATGCCTTTTTTGGCGAATTCCAAGGCCGCGCTCTTGCTCAAGCCGTTGACCGCGTGCTTGCTGGCCACATAAACACCGCTTCCCGCAACACCGACATGGCCCGCGATGGACGAGGTGTTGATGATTGACCCTCCCCCATTGCGCAACATGGCCGCCGCCTCGTATTTCATTGAGAGCAAGACTCCCTTCACGTTGATATCAAAAACTGACTGGTAATTCTCCGAGGTCTGCGCCTCCGTTGTGGGTCCCATCTGACCTTCGATGCCGGCATTGTTAAACGCAATGTCCAGCCGTCCGAAGGTTGCCACAGTTTTATCCACAAGCGCCTTCACGTCAGCTTCGCGGCTAACATCCGTCTTGAGGAAGAGGGCCTTCCCCCCTGTCTTTTCAATGGCTTGGACGACTGCCTGTCCTTCATTTTCGCGCCGACCGGCAACCACAACCTTTGCTCCCGCTACGGCCAGTGCCAGAGCTGCCGCTTTGCCGATGCCCGAGGTTCCTCCGGTGACGACCGCGACTTTGTTTTGTAATGATGTTTTCATACTTTGCCTTTCTTTTTTGAAATTCAGCTTACGAGAGATATAAAACGAGCAACGGGTGGCTTTCGAGCCCCGAGCTCGCACCCCGTCGCGATCGAATAAAAGCGACTTCCGAATGCAACATGCTTAATTTGAACATCTTGCGACATAAACACCGTTTTAGCCTTCCATCGATAGGCTGACCGCCCCACTCGGTAGGCTGTTTGTTACCGACTAAAATCCTCGAATATGCTTAAGCAATGCCAACCTACGTGTTTCAGAACGCATCGGCGGGAACGTGAATCCGATGAGATGAATTTCCAGCCGGGTTAACTGGAGACCGATGCACCTAGAAGAGCCATTTTACCGATGATTCGAACCGCCGACTCCCTGTTGAAATATTCCCACGTTTTAGAAAGTCGCGCCCAAAAAACCGATTGGCATTTCTTCGCGGAACGTCGCGAATTCTCGAAATTCGCGAATTAGATTTCACGAAGCAGCGCCAAGGCAGCAACTTTTCTAGGCGCATTCCGTCAGATTCCCCTCAAACCCATATTGGCACACTTCTAGCCTAAGTCTAAACCGAAGAAGGTTAGCGAATCGCCAGCGTATTCGAGAGAAATGAAAGAACGATCATGGAAGGATCCGGGCCAAGGCTCTCGGGTTGCCTCATGGAGCACACTGAAACCGGTTTCCACAACGGAAACCAAAAAATGAAAACCACAAAAACGTTCATGTTTTCGTCCGTGGCCGTGGGCGCGCCTGCTGTGCGCCGCAATGTTCGAGGTGATGACCTTGCTGCTGAAATCGGTAACGCCTCAACGTTGGAGAATCCGCGTATAGCTGAAAGTCACTACTCTTCGGAAGCGTTTGCTGGGATCACGGCCCCGGAACCGATTGTGGTTTTGCGAAATGTAATCGGATGTTAAAAATTAGGATGTCAATTCAAGGAGATTTGACCATTTTCCTGCTGAGTGGTCGGATCGAAGGCGAAGGTCTATCCCAGTTGGAAAACCTGATAAGCGCAGAGAAACGGCGGGTTGCCTTGGACTTGGGAGAGGTGACACTTGCTGGGCTGGCAGGAGTTCGATTCTTGGCGCGGTGCGAACAAACCGGTATAAAGATCCAGAACTGTCCGGCTTATATTCGAGAGTGGATTTCTCGAGAGCATGGTGCCTCATGAACCTGAAATCTCGACCGACTTTTGAACGCTTTGGGCCAGAAAACTGACGGGGCCATTTAATTGACGGCCTCAGCGGGCGCGGTCATTTCGATTCGTTTGGGCCGCCATTTTTCGCATCCGCCAGAGACCCTCGACAAAACGTCAATGCGGTATAAGCTCAAAAGCGTGCCTTAATTTCTTGAATGAATGTTTCAGGTTATATTCTCGAGCCGCTCCGCGAGGACGACGAGTTCGTCTTGTACCGCGGGCGGTGTGGAGGGACGCGCACGGACAAACCAGGCGTCTTGGTGCTGAAGCCCGCTCGCGCGCGACCGAGGCTGCAATCCCTCAACAAACTGAAGCACGAATATTCGCTCAGGGATGAATTGCTCTCGGAGTGGGCGATTCGTCCACTGTCCCTGGCTAAGGACGACAATGGACAGGCGATGCTCGTATTCGAGTGCCCCGGCGGCGAGCCCCTTGATCGACTTGTTGTCGGCCCAATGGAGATGGGGCGGTTTTTGCGCATTTCTGTGGGGCTTGCCACTGCTCTCACGGGGCTGCACAAGGGTGGTCTAATCCACAAAGACCTTAAACCGGCGAACGTTATTGTTAACCCCGCGACCTTTCAGGTTTGGTTGACCGGCTTCGGGATTGCGTCCCGACTTGTTCGTGAGCGCCAGAATGCAACGCCGATTGAGTCCATCGAGGGAACGCTGGCCTATATGGCACCCGAGCAAACTGGACGCATGAATCGCTCGATAGATTCACGGAGCGATCTGTACGCCTTGGGCGTGATCCTGTATGAGATTGTGACCGGAAGGTTGCCGTTTTCGGCATCGGACTCGATGGAATGGATTCATTGTCACATTGCAAAGCAGGCGGCGCCTCCCACCGAACTGCGGACGGATCTTCCTCCGGCCGTATGTGCAATCATTTTGAAACTGCTCGCCAAAACCCCCGAGGACCGCTACCAGACTGCCGCAGGAGTTCTGCGCGACCTTAAGCGTTGTCTCTCAGCCTGGAGTGCCCAAGGCAGAATCGTCGAATTCCCTGCGGGCGAAGATGACACGCCGGACCGGCTGCTGATTCCCGAGAGATTGTATGGCCGCGCAGGAGAGATTGAAACTCTGATCAACGCCGTCAATCGTATCGTGGCCGGTGGCCGCCCCGAGTTGGTACTCGTGTCAGGGTACGCTGGCATAGGAAAGTCGTCCCTTGTTAATGAGATCCATAAAGCACTTGTGCCTCCTCGTGGCCTCTTCGCATCTGGCAAGTTCGACCAATACAAGCGCCACATTCCTTATGCCACTTTAGCTCAAGCCTTTGAGAGCCTTGTTCGATTGCTTCTGAGCAAGAGTGAAGCGGATCTCCGCATCTGGCGCGATGCTCTTTGTGAGGCGTTAGGCACGAACGGATCACTCATGATGGACCTTGTTCCTGACCTAAGTCTAATCATAGGCGAACAGCCTCCGGTTCCCGAACTTCCGCCGAAGGACGCGCAACATCGTTTCCAATTCGTCGTTCGGCGATTCATAGGAGTATTCGCGCGACCTGAGCATCCTCTAGTTCTCTTCCTCGACGATTTGCAATGGCTTGATGTGGCGACTCTCGATTTGCTCGAGGATCTTCTGACTCAATCGGATATAAGTCACTTGATGTTGCTCGGCGCATACCGGGACAACGAGGTTGATCCTTCCCATCCGCTAATTTCCAAGCTTGAAATGATCCGCAAAGCTGGCGCGACCGTGCATGAGATTGTGCTTGAGCCACTGCGCTGTGAAGACTTGGAACATTTGCTTGCAGATTCACTTCACTGTGAAGTCGAGTACGCAGCTCCGCTTGCGCAACTGGTGCGCACAAAGACAGGGGGTAATCCGTTCTTCGCCATTCAGTTTGTATCGGCACTTGCCGAAGAGGGTTTGCTTGCATTCGATCATGACAAGAGGCGATGGTCTTGGGATCTAAATGAGATCCTCGCCAAGGGTTACACCAACAATGTGGTTGACCTGATCGTGTGGAAGTTAAACCGGCTTCCCTCAAAAACCCAGGAGGCATTGCAACAGCTCGCCTGTCTGGGCAATTACGCTGAGTTCGACTTGGTGGAAAAGATCTATCAGAATTCGAACGAGGACATCCACGACGACTTGGCAGAGGCGATCCGAGCAGGGGTCCTCTTTCGATCGGAACATGCATATCGATTTCTCCACGATCGCGTTCAGGAAGCAGCCTATTCAGTGATCCCTGAAAACGTGCGAGGCGCCACACACCTTCGGATCGGACGTCTCCTCGTGTCTCGGATTAAGCCAGCAGACATAGAAGAGAATATCTTCGAGATTGTAAACCAGCTCAATCGAGGATCTTGTTTAGTAACGTCAGCGGATGAACGTACGCGCATTGCAGAATTGAATCTGATTGCGGCTAGACGTGCTAAGCTCTCGATCGCCTATGCCTCAGCGCTTTCTTACCTGGTGACTGGCCGGAAGCTTCTGACAGAAAATAGTTGGAACACAGATTATCAGCTTATCTTTTCCATCGAACGCTTGATAGCCGAATGTGAACTGCTGACTGCTGATATGGAGTCTGCCGAAAGGCGACTCTCGACGCTCGCCTCGCGCGCCAATACAGCACACGATTTGGCTCTCATCACATGCCTGCAGCTGAGGCTGTACACGGCCTTGGATCGGCTTGATAAAGGAATAAACATATGCCTCGACTATCTTCGCCGTGACGGGATGTACTGGTCCGCTCATCCGACGAGCGACGAAGTTCGACGTGAATACGATCGAATTTGGAGTCAAATTGAAAATCGACAGATCGAGCGACTGATCGACCTGCCTTTGATGACCGATCCAGAGGCCCTTGACATGCTCGACGTGCTCACGGAAATCGTGAACACTGCGCTGCACGCGGACGAAAACCTGTCATCACTCGTTATTTGCCACATGGTCAACCTTAGCATCGAGCGCGGGAACAGCGATGCCTCCTGTTTCGCTTATGTATGGTTTGCTATTATTGCTGGAGCGCGATTCGGCAACTACAAAGACGGATTTAGATTCGGTTCTCTTGGTTATGAGCTTGTTCAAAAACGCGAGCTAAAACGCTTTGAAGCGCGGACGTACATGTCGTTCGGAAACTTGGTTATCCCATGGGCGAAACACGCTCGAAGCGGCCGCGATCTGATATTTCGTGCGTTCGATATCGCCAACCGAGTAGGCGATCTTACTTATGCAGCTTACTGTTGCGACTCTTTGAACTCGAATTCCCTAACGATAGGAGACCCGCTGCCCGATGTGCAATCCCAGGCCGAGAAGGGTCTGGCGTTTACCAAGAAGGCTCGTTTTGGTTTCGTGGTTGATCTCATCAGCGTACAGGTCGCGCTGGTCCGAAATCTGCGGGGTTTCACACGAAGTTTTGGCTCTTTTGATCATAACGAATTTGACGAGACCCAATTCGAGCAGCATCTGAAAACAAACCCTGTTTTAGCGCTACCTGAGTGCTGGTATTTTGCCCGGAAGGCGCAAGCCCGCTTTCTTGCCAGGGATTACCACACCGCGATCACTGCCTCATCGAAGGGGCAACTGCTCGATTGGACCTCGCCATCTCAATTCGAAAGAGTAGAGCTTTACTACTACTCAGCCCTTTCGCTCGCCGCATGTTGGGACGAGTTTTCCCATGATCAGAAACAGGAACACCTTCACTCCCTGGTCTCCCACCGCACCAGATTTGAAGAATGGGCGAAGAATTGCCCGGAGAATTTCGAAAACCGCGCCGCTCTCGTGGGTGGGGAAATCGCACGAATAGAAGGCCGCGACGTTGATGCTATGCGCCTTTATGAGAAGGCCATCCGCTCGGCTCACATGCACGGATTCATCCACAATGAGGCGGTTGCCTACGAGGTAGCCGCGCGTTTCTACGCGGCACGCGGTTTCGAGAAAATTGCCGATTCTTACTTGCTAGAAGCTCGTCACTGTTATCTTCGCTGGGGTGCCGATGGAAAAGTGAAGCAACTCGATGAGTTGTATCCCCAACTAGTTAAGCAAGTGGATTTGCCCGGCCCGAAAAGCACGATCATGGCGCCCGTCGAGCTTCTGGATCTCACAACGGTCATCAGCGTCTCACAAGCGATCTCCGGAGAAATTAATCTCGAAAAGCTGATCGATACCGTGATGCGCTTAGCCATTCAATATGCCGGCGCCGAACGAGGCCTGTTGGTATTGCCTCGCGGCACTGAGTATTGGATAGGAGCCGAATCCACAACCAACCTCGGAGTACCAAGGGTGTATCTGCGAGAAGGGCCAGTCGAGGCTGAGAGCTTGCCACGATCAATCCTCAATTATGTTGTGCGAACAAAGAAGAGCCTTATCTTGGACGACGCTTCGACGCCGAATGAGTTCAGTGGTGATGCTTATTTCATTCGGCACGGCGCACGTTCACTTCTTTGCCTTCCTCTTCTCAATCAGGCCGAGCTCATCGGGGTCCTCTATCTCGAAAATAAACTCGCACCGCACGTTTTCGATGGCGCGCGCGTTGCGGTGTTGCAAGTAATTGCCTCGCATGCCGCCATTTCGTTGACGAATTCATATCTCTACCGAGAGCAGAAGCAGGCTGAAACTGCCTTAAGGCGTAGCGAAGCCTTTTTAGCAGAGGCGCAGAAATTGAGCCATACGGGAAGCTGTGGCTGGAATGTTTCCAACGGAGAACTCGTCTGGTCGGAGGAAACTTACCGAATTGTGGGTATCGCTCCCGCTACCCAGCCGACGATCGAGCTGGTGTGGCAAATCGTACATCCAGAAGACCGCGACATAGTGCAGCGGGCAATAGACGACGCGGCGAGAATCAGTGCAGACGTAGATTCAGAGCACCGTATTGTGATGGCTGATGGCTCAATTAAGGATGTTCACCTTGTCATGCGCGCAGTCAAAAACCAAAACGGCAATCTCGAATACATCGGTGCGCTGACGGACGTGACCGCGACGAAAAATGCGTTCCGGCAAATTGAAGGATTGAAAGATCAGCTCCAACGAGAGAATGTGGCGCTCCGTGAAGAGGTGGATGCGGCATCCATGTTCGAAGAGATTGTGGGCACCTCTGCTCCTTTGCGGGAAGTGTTATCGCGCGTATCGAAGGTTGCGCCGACCGAGTCCACCGTTTTGATCACAGGTGAAACAGGCACGGGTAAGGAGCTGATAGCCAGAGCAATCCATAAGCGATCAGCGCGGGCGAGGCAGGCTTTTCTCAGCGTAAATTGTGCTGCGATTCCGCCTTCCCTCATCCATTCAGCATTGTTCGGGCACGAAAGAGGCGCCTTCACTGGCGCATTGCAGCGGAAACTTGGCCGATTCGAGTTGGCTCGGGGGGGCACCTTGTTTCTTGACGAAGTGGGCGAAATCCCTGCGGAAACACAGGTTGCGCTGTTGCGTGTGTTGCAGGAAAACGAGTTCGAGCGAGTCGGTGGAACGCAATCAATAAAAGCTGACGTGCGCCTGATCACAGCGACAAATCGCGACCTTAAGCAAGCGATCAGTTCCGGTGTGTTTCGCAGCGACTTGTTTTACCGGTTGAACGTTGTTCCAATCGAAGTGCCACCCCTGCGCAAACGCAAAGACGATATTCCCGTCCTGACCGAGTATTTTATTCACCGTTTTGCCGGACGCATGGGCAAGAAGATCTCCGGCATCTCCAGGACGACATTGGAACTATTTCAACGCTACCACTGGCCCGGCAATATCAGGGAATTGCAGAACATTATTGAGAGATCCCTTATCCTCTGTGGGACTAAGACGTTTTCTGTGGATGCAAGCTGGCTTGTGGCGGAACCTCCAGTCGCCAAATCTGGAGTGCATTCCCTTTCCCGTCAACCTCCTGAGGACGAGAAGGCGATGATTGAAGCCGCCCTAGCCGAGACGCACGGCCGCGTTTCCGGCCCGTCGGGTGCAGCAATAATGCTTGGCCTGCCAGCCTCGACGCTCGAGTCGAAGATCCGAGGCCTTAAAATCAACAAACATCAATTCAAGGCCACGGCGGACAATTCTTTGAAGCCGTCTCCCTTGCGGCTCTTCGCGATTTCGCGATTTTCGCGATTTTTAATTTCATTGCGTCGAGATCAATTCGCGTCGCCTTCCAGCACCGCTCTTGTGGCTGTCTTCCAAAATGCCCTTTAATTGGCAGAAAAAACGGCCGGTTCCATTGGCTTAGCGTACCAATTTCAAGGCGAAAGCTTCCATCGACCAAGTTGGCACGGATCTAGCAACATCATTGGGGCGTGTGATCGACTCTGGGGTCCAGTGGCCCGAGGAACATGTTTTACACGTATGAACCAATGAAGATGTTCGGTAGTGATTCAAACAAAGAAAGGAAAATGCTATGCAAGCACATCAAGAAAACTACTTCGCCGCTTATGGTAATCTGAAGCTGACGCGCGACGCCAAAGGCATACTTGTCGCCGAATTCCACAGCGACGGCGGGCCATTCATTATGACCGCTCAATCTCACACGCAATTTGTCGATGCCTTCTACCGAATTGGGCAAGATCGAGCGAACAAGATCGTAATCCTCACGGGCGCTGGTGGGGAGTTCATTACTGATGTTGATTGGCCCTCTTTCGGCGATGCCTCCGATCCCGGCGTTTGGAGCCAGGTTCACGACGAAGGCGTTCAGGTTTTGGAGAATATAGCCAACATACGCGTGCCGGTCCTCGCGGCTATCGAGGGACGCGCCCATGTTCACTCAGACTATGCACTACTGGCCAGCGTCATTGTGGCGGCGGAAGGTGCGACCTTCCAGGACGTGGCCCACTTCGCCGTGGGGGTTGCGCCCGGTGACGGAGTCTTTACCACCTGGAGTTATCGCGCTGGACCGGGACGAGCGGAGGCGTTCCTGCTTAAACCAGAGCCATTGACGGCGCGGATTGCGCACGAATGGGGAGTGGTTGCTGAGGTTGTTCCGAATGGAAAGGCTCTCAGTCGGGCGCGGGAACTGGGCGAATTATACTTGAAGGCTCCTGAAGTGACGCGCCGCAATACGCGTGTCCATTTCATTCAACCTTTGAAAGAGCGCATCGTGCGAGAGGTTGGCTACGGGCTATCGCTCGAAGGAGCGTCGGCAGCCGATCTTGTGAAATCGAAAAAATAACTGCCAATAAAAACACAGAAAGGTAATATCAAGGTGCGGGCTACAGGGGAAACACATGTGGAATTAAATTGCTGGTCTATGCCGGAGCACCTTACGGGATTCCGGACACCCACAAGGATAAACTCAATGCCGACCTCCTGAGCTTCATCAAATCATCGAAATCGGGAGCCCCAAACCCGAAAAGAGAAGCATTTTATGATTACGATTCGCCAAGCCAACGATCGAGGACATGCCGATCACGGCTGGCTGGATAGCTTTCACACGTTCTCCTTTGCTGATTATTACGACCCACAGCAGGTGGGTTTCCGCAGCCTGCGCGTGATTAACGAAGACCGTGTTCAAGGCGGCAAAGGTTTCGGCATGCACCCCCACCGCGATTTTGAGATTGTCAGTTATATTATCAGCGGCGCTCTTAAGCACGAAGACAGCATGGGCCATCAGGCCGTAATGAAATCGGGTGACGTGCAGCGGATATCGGCTGGAACCGGAATTGAGCACAGCGAATATAACAACTCAAACATCGAGGCGGTTCATTTTTTGCAAATCTGGCTGGTTCCGTCGCGAAAAGGGGTTAAACCTGACTACGCCCAACGGTCCTTTTCCGGAGCGCCGTCGAACGCCCTCACGCTAGCCTGTTCACCTGACGGAGGTAATAAATCTATCAGCATCAATCAAGATGTTTATCTTTTCATCGGCAAACTCGCTTGCAAGGGAAGCATCAAGCATTCGATGCGCGAACAACGCGGTGCCTGGATTCAACTAATTAAAGGCGACGTCGAGTTAAACGGCCGCATTGAGCTCTCGTCCGGTGATGGTGCGGCAATTGATCAAGAAAAGGATCTGCATGTTGCATCTGAAAAGGGCGCGCATTTTCTGCTGTTCGACCTCCATTAAACTAAAAAACAAATAAACAAATGGAAAGGAAACATAACATGAATCAATACCAAAAACTCTATACGCCGGCGGATTCTGCCATCGCGTTCATAGACTTCCAGCCTCAGATGCTCTTCGGCGTAGCCAACGCCGACCGTGCCACCCTGGTTAACAACGTCACCCTCCTCGCTAAAGTTGCAAAGGAGTTCAACGTGCCCACCGTGCTCTCATCAGTGGAAACCGAGTCGTTCAGCGGTTACGTCTGGCCGCAATTGCTTGATATTTTTCCAGGCCAACCGGTGATCGAGCGCAGCTCAATGAATTCGTGGGACTCCCAAGAATTCCGCAAAGCCATTGAGGCCACTGGGCGCAAGAACATCATCATGACGGGTCTTTGGACTGAGGTTTGTGTCACTTGGCCGACTATTGAGATGCTCGGCGCCGGCTACAACATTTATGTGGTTGGGGACTGCTGTGGCGCGACCTCGCCAGCGGCGCATGAAGCGGCCCTCTCACGCATGGTTCAGGCTGGCGCGGTGCGCTTGACCACTATCGCTGCCTTGCTTGAATGGCAGCGTGATTGGAAAAACAAGGAGCACTACAATGCGCTCATGGAGTTGCTCAGGCCGCAGGCTGGCGCTTATGGCGCTGGCATTGAATACGCCTACACCATGGTCCACCATGCTCCACAGACGGCCAAAGTCCCGCAAGTCGTGCCAAAAAAGGCCGACAGCGACGGGCACGCATCCGGTCGCAGTGTCACCCCTGCGGCGACCCCGGTGTATCGCTGAGCCAAACAAGGCGTAGGACAGACGTTCGAGTCTGCCCTACGTGCCTATCGAAAAAATTACGATGGACAAAACGACATCGTCTAAACGCAACTATTTCGCCGGCATTGCAATCGTTGTTGCTGTCATGCTCTGCTCCGTCACAGGCCTAGGACACAGGCTCATGGAAGAAACGCCTCAGACGGTGATTCCGGCGCTCATCGCTTTTCTCAACGAATAAATAAAAATCTAGCAATCAATTATGAAAACTAAAATTTCCAGCTTTAGCCTGGCATTTATATTGGCTGCGGCCGCCGCGAATGCTGCGGACACCACTGCCCCCAAGGAAACGGTCTTTGATAAGAAACCACTGGGCATCCGGTTGTCCATTAAGATGGTCGGCCCTTATATGCAGGCGGCTGACTTGCAAATCATCTGCCTCTTCAAACACAAGGCTTCCGGCGATACTTATCAAGCGGCGGCAAAGGCAACGGATGAGCATCTCAACGGCATCCTGTCAGCGCTACGCAATCGCGGCGAGTTCGTCGGCGAATTGGGAGAGACATTTCTGTTTACACCGCTCAGCGGTTCCATTCCGGCAAAACAGTTCATGATAATTGGATTGGGCGATGAGAAAGACTTGTCTCTGGATTCTTTGCGAGTGGTCGGGCGCATCGCCGCGCGTGAAGCGGTCCAGCTTGGGGCGCAGCACGTCGCGTGGGCACCTGTCATCCGCGACGAAGGTAATGCAACCATTGAGGTGGGCGAAGGAGATCGCGCCTTTATAGAGCAAATGCTCTCGGCTTACGACACGGAGAAGCGGCTTCAAGCGCAGGCGCTAGCACCGCAGTTCAGCATCGAGAGTGTCGTGATTGAAGCTGGGCCGGCATTTTTCGATAGCGCGGTAAAACAAGTGGGCGAAGGCATTGATTCGGTCACGGTGGAATTAGCTAAACGCGAAGCCGCGCCCTACACTTCGACTGGCAAATAAAATGGAACTCGTCGCGTGGATATTTCCATTGTTGTTACTCACTTCCTCAGCGGTCCTGGCTGACGAAGCGGCTGCAACGGCGACGAAGACCGACCAGGCCGAAAGCGGCGCTTCCGCACCGCAGGCCGAGGAAGTTGCTGAAACGGGAGAAAGCCCGCCAGCGCCACCATCCTATAAGATGCTGCGATTTACCGAAGATTACTCCTGGCTCAGTGATCCCGCGAAGCGCGGCGATTTGTTCGATCCGATTAAATATATCCCCCTACGAACGAATGAACCATACTGGTATCTGACGTTCGGGGGAGAAGTGCGTGAGCGCTTTGAAGGCAATTACGACCAGAACTTTGGGATTGGATCGGGCGAGAATTCCTATTGGATGCAGCGTGTTACCCTGCTCGCTGATCTTCATCTCGGCGAACGTGTGCGTTTTTTCGTGGAAGGAATCTCCGGCCTCGTGGCCGGTGAGTCACTGCCGGCACCGGCAGTGAATAAGGACCCGATTAACCTGCAATTCTCTTTCATGGATGTCATCCCTTATCTCACCGAAGACGAGCGATTGACCCTGCGTGCCGGGCGTTTCGGCTTGAGCCTGGGTTCGGGTCGGTTGGTTGCCACGCGCGCCGCGCCCAACATCCCGTTCAAATTCGACGGCTTCGAGGCCATTTATGACCGTCCTCTCTGGCATGTGACGACCTTTGTCACGCGACCTGTGATTGAATACACCGATAGATTTGACAGCGACGATGACAGCACGGGGTTTTGGGGACTGTATTTGACCCACTGGTTTGACGATTCCCGCAAGTCTGGCATCGACGTTTATTACCTTGGCATCTCGCGGGAACACGGCCAATACGCTTCTGGAACCGGGAACGAACTGCGACATTCTTTTGGCACACGTTGGTTTGGAGAAAAGAACCAATGGGATTGGAACGGGGAAGCCGTGGTGCAGGTCGGAGACTTTGGCGACGAATCCATTCTGGCGTGGACGGCGAGTCTCGACGCCGGTTATACTTGGGAGGCTTCATGGAAGCCCAGGCTGGGGTTGAAGGCGGACATTGCGAGCGGTAATAACAATCCCACCAACGGGACGCAGGGAACCTTCGACGCTCTCTATTTCAAATCCGGCTATTTCAATGACGCCAGCCTGATCCGTCCCGAGAACATTATTGACGTTCACCCGAACCTCAGCGCGAACTTGACTCGAACTTTAACCATCGACGGTGGCGCCGATGTGTTCTGGCGTGATTCGCGAAACGATGCCATTTACGCTGTCCCCGGTTTTGTTGCCATTCCGGCGCTGAAAACGGCCTCAGCATTTGTCGGGACGGCCTTGGATGTGAATTTGGAATGGCGCGTTAACCGACACCTGAGTTTTCTTGCCTCCTATGTTCACTTTTTCAGCGGCGACTACATTCATGCAGCGGGAGGGCGTGACATGAACTACGTCTCCACCACCATGAGTTTTTTATTCTGACCCAAACGACTAAACCAATGAGTGAGCCAATCCATGTGGCGATTATTCGACGAGTGAAGTCCGGGCGGGAACGCGACTTCGAGCGGGAGCTTTTGGCGTTCGCTCAGCGTTCACTTGTCGAGTCAGGCACCAGGGGTGTTCTTCTGATTTATCCGCCGTCGTCTTCAGGCTCAAATGAATATGGGATCCTTCGCACGTTCGACGGCGAATCGGATCGGAGAGCGTTTTATCAATCTCCACTCTACTGTGAATGGCTTACCGCCATCGAGCCTTTGGTCGATGGCCAACCAAAATATCGAGAGTTGCATGGTTTGGAGGCTTGGTTTCGCAATCCTCCGTCCGGTGACCCTCCGATGTGGAAAATGGCCATTGCAACCTATCTCGGAGTGGTTCCCGTGGTCATGTTCCTGGCTTTGACGCTCGGCCGTTTGCTTCAAAATTGGAATTTTGTCCTGAACAACATTGTCTTCAACGCCTTCGTGGTGGCGCTCTTGACATGGGTAGCCATGCCGCTCATTACCCGGGCTCTGCACGACTGGTTAAACCCAAAATATGAAAGAACCAATATATGAATACATCCATTATTCCCGACCTCCTCGAACACGTTCAACATCCGGGAGATGCTTTCGTCATAGGTGGCGTGAATACGGAACGGCCATTTATTTGCAGCCAAGAGCGAAACAACCTCCTTCAAGTCCTTTTCCAGGTTGGACGGAAGGTCGGGCCGGGGTTCCAGGAAATCCTCGAAATCCGCCGCTGAATAAACCAGCATTTCTCCAGCCCCGTTGCAGCGATAGAAATCGTCGCCCTTGCCCGGCCCCGTCAGTTTCATGCAGCGCAGGAAATCCTCCTTCTCCTGTTTGGGTTTTTGCGTAAAAATATTATAGGCCATGCGAACGGTCATCTCTCCTCGCTTATGCAGTTCTTCGATGATCGCATAGTCGTCCGGGTAGATTTGAGAGCCGCCGCCCGCGTCCACCAAGCTGGTGAGGCCAAGGCGGTTGAGTTCGCGCATGAAATGACGGGAAGAGTTCATCTGCTGTTCAGGCGGCAGCTTGGGTTGCTTGCCGACGGTAGCGTAAAGAATTCCGGCATTGGGGCGGGCGATGAGGAGTCCGGTGGGGTTGCCGTTTCCGTCGCGCTGGATTTCACCCGCCGGTGGATTGGGAGTGTCTTTGGTGTAGCCGCAGGCCCGCAGCGCGGCTTTGTTCAACATACCGCGGCAATACAAGTGCAGGACGAAGACAGGCGTTTCGGGTGAGACGGCGTTGATTTCATCAAGCGTGGGCATACGCCGTTCGGCGAATTGGAACTCGCTCCAACCGCCGATGACCCGGACCCATTGGCCGGGCGGTGTCCGCTGCGCCTGCTCTTTGAGCATGCGCAAA
>Ga0206812_1118_pt1 | contig 15169 bp, 12 predicted proteins | sample Alteio_BWOrgCont_54_FD_152912 | JGI IMG/M metagenome (GOLD analysis project Ga0206812, IMG submission 152912) | Enriched cells from forest soil in Barre Woods Harvard Forest LTER site, Petersham, Massachusetts, United States -... | ecosystem: Environmental > Terrestrial > Soil > Temperate forest >... | reverse complement strand
CCTCTGATTTAGCTCCGGCATCTGACGCCGGGCGGCAGAGGAAAGGCAGAGGTCAGAGGTCCTTCGCAAGCTCAGCCGTATCGATGCAGTTGACGAAAGGGAGCACGGGCTTCCAGCCTGTGCTCGTCGGCATCCTGCCGACGAGATCAGCGCCGATTCCGCATCACCATTCGGTTAGCCGCCCCACACGTCTCGGGCAACGGCAGGATGCCGTTGCCAGCAGGCTGGAAGCCCGCGCTCCCCTTTTCTCAATTGCATGGATACGGCTGAGCTTGTCGAAGGATCTCCAATATCATGTGTGGCATCTGCAGCATCGCGCCAGGTGAGAGCATCGCAAAATCCGCTGCTTCGTTGGTGAGGAAAGGCGGATATTGGAGGTCCTTCGGCAAGCTCAGGATGACAGGGGGGTGGGCGTCCGCCCCCAACCGGCACCACACCACACGCTTGCTCATGGCATTATACTCGCGAGCAGAAATCGAAAAATCCCGCCGGCTCGAGTTCCGCGCGCAGCCGCGCCTGCTGGACGTCACCCAGCGTCCGCAACGGCAGCCGCGTCGGGCCGCAATCCAGGCCGAGAATTCTCATGATCGCCTTGCCCGCGGACAGCCCACCGTAGCGGGCGAAGATATGAATGATCGCGTTGGCCGCCGCCTGCCGCTCCTGGGCTTTCGCCAGGTCACCATTTGCGAACGCGGCCATGATTTCCTGGAAGATCGGCGCCATGAAATTGTAGGTGCTGCCGATGGCGCCGCGTGCGCCCAGCGAAAGACCCGCGACGAGGATTTCATCGCGACCGAATACGATGTCGTAGTGGCCGCCATCGAGGCGCAGGCACTCGGCGAAATCCATGAGATTTTCGAAGGTGAATTTGACTCCGGCGAGGTTTGGAATGAGCGGGGCGGCCGCGCGCAGAAAATCGGCCGCCGGCAGGCTCACGCCGGTCATCGAAGGGATCTGATAGTAATAGAACGGGAGCGCGGGCGCGGCGGAAGCGACCTCGGCGCAAAAGAGCGCGAGGTCCCCGGCGCTGGCCGGCTTGAAGAAAAATGGAGCGAGACAGCCCACACCCCCGGCGCCGATCTTTTCGGCGTGCGCGGCCAGCGCGCGGGCGTCGCCCAGCGCGGTGTGCCCGGCGTGGACGATGATCCGCAACGGCGTACCGGCGGCTACCTGCTGCCAGTGCTTCGCGACTTGCATCCGTTCGGCCACAGTCATGGAAACGCCCTCGCCTGTCGTGCCGCAAATGAACACGCCGGCGATGCCATTCGCGACAAAGGATGCGGCCTGCTTTTCGATGGCGGCCAGGTTCAGGCTGCCGTCCGCGTGAAACGCCGTGTAGGGAGCCGAGATCAGGCCGGTGAGTGGATGGGCGACTTTCGACATAAAGGGATTTCAGGCAGCGACGCCGCGGTCGCGTCCGCGCGGGCGCAGGAGGAGCATGATCACAGCGGCGGCGAGTGCCGGGACCGCGCAGTAGGCGAAACCCATGGCGAGCGGCGTGCCGCCATCCTTGAGCTTGCCGAGGAATGGCGTGATCAGCGCGCCGGCGGCCGTGCCGCAGAAATTCATCAAGCCATAACCCGTCGCGCGGAAGCGCGGCGGGGCGACTTGGCAGAGGATCGGCATGTTATTGGCGTCGAACATTCCGAAGCCGAAGCCGTAGAGCGCCGCGCCCGCGATGACGATCGCAAAACCTGGTGCCAGCCCCACGCCGGTGATGGCCACCGCGGTGAAGAGCAGCCCCAGCGCGCTCACCCACGTGCGCCCGTGGACATGGCGGGTGAACAAAAAATCCGAGCAGCGTCCGCCGACCAGGACGCCAAAGAATCCCGCGCTGGCATTGACGATCGTGGCCCACAATCCCGAGCTCTTCTGGTCCAGGAAAAAACGGTCCTGGAGCAGGGTCGGCAACCAGTTCTTCACCGCCCAGCCCGACAGGCTGGGCAGGGCGAAGCAGATGGTCAGCAGCGCAAATCCCAGCCAGAGGACCGGGACGCCGTCGTTATCCGGCCGCGGGAGCGGTGATGTGGTCACTGGTCCGCGCTCTTTTCGGTCGCGCAGAAAAATCGCGAGCACGACGCCGTAGCCCACGCCCACCGATCCGCAAATGGCAAAGGCGGCGTTCCAAGTGAGGCTCTGGGCGATCCAGCCGACCACGCCGCCGAGGGCCTGGCCCATGTAAATGCCGCTCATGTGGATGCCGATGGCGAGAGAGCGTGTCGCGCCGCGATGATAGTCCGCGATAAGCGAAAGCCCGGCGGGAATGTAAAAGGCCTCGCTGATGCCCATGGCGCGCCGCAACCAGAGCAGGGTGGTGAAATCGTGCGCGCTCCCCATGAGGAGCGTGACCGACGACCAGATGCCGAGGCTGGCCACGATGAGCCACTTGCGGTTCACGCGGTCGGCGACGAATCCACCGAGCGGGCTGGAAAAAGCATACACCCAAAGAAATGCGCCCATGAGCTGGCCGTAGACCGCCGCGCTTTGCAACTCGACGATGTCCTTCGCAATCGAGAGGCCCATTGTGGCGAGCATCTGGCGGTCAAGATAGTTGAGCAGCGCGACCGGCCACAAAAGGGCGACGACGATCCAGGCCTGGCGGGGGGTGGCGATCATCTCGTCAGCGCAGCCGCAGCGACCAGACTTCCGCCGTGCGCACGCGCGGGCGCACTTCGCCATTGGGGATGATGAATCGCTCCCGCCACGACACCATCGGCGCCGTGGCGCGGGAAATGGGCACGTTGTCGAGCACGGTCCAGCTATCGGTGGCCATGTCGTAGCTCAAGGCGTTGCGCGGAAAGCCCGGATGCTTTTGCACCGGTTGGAAGGTGACATTGAGGCCGTCGTCGCCGCTGACGATCACCAGCCGCGAACCCAGGGCCGCCGCCGGTGACGCTGCGGCGACGGTTGCGCGCGGGAGATCGGCAAGGCGCTTCCAGCCCTCGCCGGGTGTGAACCGGTAGGCGTCGCGCAAGTATTCGCGCACCGACTTGCCATCGTCTCCGGCAGTGAGTTTCGCCCCGCTGAAAAGATAGAAGGAGCCGTCCAGTGCGCCAGCGACCGCCAGCATGCGCTCGGGGCCGGGCCAGGGATCGAGTTCGCTCCAGAGCGGTTCCGGCGCGTCCAGGTCCAGCGCCCAAAAGTTGTGCATGGCGGTCGTTGCCGTGGGCGTCTCGATGCCGCCGGCGACATAGATGGTGCGGCCAACGAGCGCGCCGCAGGACATGGCGCACGGCATCGGCAGAGCCGGCAGCGCCTTGCGCTTGATTGCCCCATCATGCCAAAACAGCGCGAACACCTCCGCATAGTGCGTCGTCGAATCGCTGCCCCCGAGACACACCAGGCGGTCATCCGCGCTGATCGAGACGCCGTAGCCGAGCGGACGCGGCAGCTTGAAGCCGGTGCGCCATTTCGCATCCGGCCGGGTGAGGACAAACACCGAGTCGTACCATTTCTTCACGAACGGCTCGGCCCACTTGTCGCCCGGAATATTGGCGCCGCCGGCCACGAGGAGCGCCCCGCCGCTGACCCCAGCAAAAGCGCCGGCGAAACCTTCATGGTCGGGAATGGCCCGCAATTGATCCCAGGTCAACTTCGGAGCGTCCGTCGTTTGCGCGGAAGATTTCGCGGCGCTCATGAGGCTGAACGCGAGGAGGACGGAAATGAACTTGCTGGCCATCGGTTCACCATTCTCCTTTTCGTCCGAATTTAGCCCGCGCATTCTCGCCGAATTTCCGTCCCGCCTCATTGATCGCGGCGAGAACTTCGCCGGTCGGTTTGCCAGTGGTGTCGCGCGCCGCGGCGATGAGCGTCTCGCATTCGTTGGCATCCATGAAGCGGGCGGCCTCGAGCAGGCGCGCTTCGTCCTCCGGCGGGATGGCGAGGAAACCGTGCTTGTCCGCGTGGATAAGCTGTCCCGGCTGGACCGTGCGTCCGAAGACTTCGACCTCGCAATTCCACCGCACCGGACACGAGAAGGCATGGCCGACGCACAGCCGGCGGGCGAGCGCCTTGAAACCGGCATTGGTCATTTCATCCACGTCGCGGATCGCGCCGTCGACGATCGTGCCCACGCAGCCGAGCGCGCGATGGATGTTGCTGTTCACCTCGCCCCAGAACGCGCCGATGACGCGCGGCTTGTCGAGGTCCTGCACGACGACGATCTTCGGTCCAGGCACGCTCGCCACGTACTCGCGATACTCGCTCCACGCCCGCGGATTGTTTTGCGGATGCTCCGCCTTGCTCGGCTCAAAGACGACGGTGATGGCGTAGCCGACCATCGGTCCCATCTGCGGCATATAGTCGCGCGTTTCCTCGAGATTGAAACCGGCAGTGCTGGCGTCGTGTTTGGTGATCTGCTCCCAGCCGTTATAGATCGTGGGCGTGTTCCAGCGCTTGAGTTGCAGCAGGTCGGAATGGGCGAGGCGTGAGGATGGATTCATGGTTGGAGAGCGACGTAAAAGGCGTGGCAGACCGCGCCGCGGGTGAGCGGAACATTATTCGCGGGCAATGGTCGAAGGGCGGACATCGAATTTAAATGTTGATCACGCCGGAGTTCGCGCCAGTGGCCGACGCGGCACCCAAGGTTTCCTTCAAGAGCCCCACTTCCCGGCGCAGATGCTTTTGGAAAAGCGAAATGTCGGCGCTGTGAATGAGCATGTTTGCGCCGTCGCGGGCGAAACCAGCTTCCAACTCCAGGTCGCCCCAGAAATGAATCCCCGCGCCCAAGCCCGCGGCACGCGCCTTGCCGAAAATGGTTCGCGCCGCGTCGCGGAACTTCGGATGCTCGTACTGCTCGGGAACACCCAGGCTGCAAGAAAGATCATGCGGACCGATGAGCACCGCATCGACGCCGGGCACGCTGAGGATTTCGTCGAGCGCTTCCATCGCGGGCACGCTTTCGATATTCAGGATCAACGCGGTGCTGCTGTTGCGCCCGTTGACATATTCTTCGAGCTCCGGCTCGAACGGCGTGCCGGCCAGGCGCTCCTCCAATCGACGGCCCTTAAGCGGGCGCAGCTTCACCGCGCCGCGCAAGGCCTGCGCCTGTTCCGGCGTCTCGATATAGGGCGCGATAATCCCGGCCGCGCCGCCGTCAAGCATCACGGTGGCCTCGAACGGATCGGGAGAGGGGATGCGGACGATCGGCGGCAGGCCCATGCGCGCGTAGGTCTGGCACATCCAACTCACCTGCACGCGATCGAGCGCGATGTGCTCGGTGTCGATGAAGACAAAATCCAGGCCGCTGCCTTCCAGCACGCGCGGCCACATCGGCGAGGGCGAAACGAGGAGGGTGCCGAACAGCAGGTCTCCCGCGCGCAATCGTTCGGTGAAGGGTTGTTTCATGGGTGAGGCTCCGGCAGGTGGAATTTTCCGAAGCGGATGTGGGTGCGCGGGTGTTCCTTCGTGCCGCTGTCCCACACCGCGCGGAAATCCCCGGGCGCGATTTCGATGAGCGTCGGATAGGAATTGTGCGTGCCGGAATCGTAGAAGGTTTTCTCCTCGCTCCAGGCGCCGCCAGGCGTGGGCTGGAGTTTGTAGCGGAGCGACGTGCGCGCGCCCGGCTTGGGCATCGCGGGGCCGTCGTTGTAGACGTAGAGGTGGGTTCCGTTCGCGCTTTGCCCGTAGAAGCCTTTGGAGCGCGAGTTCCAGAGGTCCGGCTCCTGTTTCGCTGGCGTCCAGGTCCTCCCGCCGTCCTTGCTCACGCTGGAAAAGGCGCGGGGCGGATCGAGCGCCGCCTTTTCCTCCCAGTTGGCCGTGCGCATGACCAGCTTCAGTTCTCCTTCCGCATCGCCGGGCGCGAGGCTGCCCTCGTGGAGAAATACCGGCCCGTTTTCCGGCTGCGGAATATTCCCGGCGAGCCGCCACTCGAGCAGGCTCGTGCTGCTGAGCATGAACTGGTCGCGCGAGCCGAGCGGATCGTTGCGCTTCGTATTGCGGTGCGCGGGTAGCAGGTAACGCGGCTGCCCGTTTTCGATGATGCGTTGGATGCCGGCGACGATGATGAGCGGGCCGGTGTAGTGCATGGCGAGTTCCACCGGCGTCCACGAACGGCCCCCATCAGCGCTGAAGGCGCCCACCAGTTGCGAGTCCTCGCTGTGCTGGTAGTTCATCGGGCAGCGCATGGCGAAGCACCACAGCACGTCCTCGCCCGGCGGTTTGTAGAGCACCGGGTTGGCGTAGCCGAACTGCATGGCGCCGAAGCGCTGGTTGTGATCGAAGATAAACGCTGGCTCGCTCCAGGTATCGCCGTCATTGGTCGAGACGCTCGCGTAGATATCGCCCATGTCCGTCTTGCCCGGAATCCCCGCGCCATAAGCGACGACGAGATGCTTCGGCTTCCACAGCGCGATGTACGGCTCCCAGAGCAAGGACGCACCGGGATGCTGCTCCATGGTGCGGACGACGCGCACGTCCTTTACGTCGCCGGTGTAGGCGGTGTCCTGGGCGCCAGCGGAAGCACAGGCAAAGGTCCACGCTACTAGGAGGAGTAATTGGCCTGGTGCGGCTGCCGCGCTGCGCCAATTCGGCGTTGTCTGGTTTTCCAATGGTCGGTGCATGGCAATCATAGTTTTCGGTAAGTGAACACGGCCGCCGCGGGCGCAGCTTTGAGCGTCATCACAAAGCCCTCCATCAAATCGCGACCGCGGCGCGTTTCCTTGCCGCCGTCGAAGTTTTCCACTTCGTAGCTCGCCGCGGGATCGAGGTCGTGGAGGGTGACGGTGAGCGTTTCGCTTTTGGCATCTGCGCGGCGAAAGCTTTGCACGACTCCGTCGCCGGTATCGGCGCGATGGAATTGCCAGGCGATCCATTGGTCGGTCCGCAGACTGTAAGGCGTCAGCGGATAGTAATCGCCGAGCATGAGGGGCGCGACCCGGCGGCATTCGTCGTAGGCCTTCTTCACCGCGGCGCGCGCTTCGACCGATTCTCCCCAGTTACCGGGAGGGATCACGTCAAAGCCGGGTAGCAGGAAACTGCGGACCGAGTAGGGGTCGATGAAATACACCCCGGAACCGTCCCAGGGGAGCCACGACGAAAGGCCATAAGTATGTCCCTGGTTCCCTTCGATAACTCCTGGCATCAGCGGATGTTGAAAATCGCTGCGCAAGAGTGGCACCGCGCGCCGCATGGTCTCCAGGTCATTCCGCCGCCCGCCCGAGGCGCAGGAATCGATGTGCAGATGCGGATTGCGCCGCCTCAGTTCATCCCAAAATGCCAGGTGCCCCTGGACGTAAAGGTTCTCCGTGATTCCCTGGCGGTCTGCGGAATCATTCTTTCTCCACGCCGTCCCGTATTTGCCGCCATTCAGGTCTTCGCGATACCAGTCGAGCCCTTGGGATTTGATCAATCCGTCCACATGATCGGTGAGCCACTGCCAGGCTTCCGGATTGCCTTCATTGAGCACCGAGCCCGCGCTATTTCCCGGCAGCAGCCATTCGGGATGAGTCCGACCCAGCCAGGAATTGGGATCGCCCACCCGCTCCGGTTCGAACCACAAAAGGAACTGCATTCCCAAGGAGCGCACTTTGTCGCTGAAAGGCTTGAACCCGTCCGGATACCTCGTGGAATCGGGCGCCCAGGTGCCGGTGTTGAGCCACACTTTGTCGCCCGTGTAGGGCCCCGCGCTGCTCGGATACCAGGTGCCCCGGCCACCCGCATCCCGCCAGCAAACATCCGGCTGGATGCCGGCCTGGAGAAACGTTTCGACCCGAGGCAGGGAGGCCAGGGAAGCCTCGACTTGGATCGAGGCGACCGGTGGTTGAGGTTGCCCGTCGATCCGCGGAAGGACGTGCGCCAGATACCACCTGCGCCAAAGATTCTGCGCCCGGACCACATCCGTTCCCTCCCAAAACAGCAGGGCGATCAAGGGCGTGCGAACTTCTTCGCCGGGTTGCAGATACAAGTGGGTCAGTTGCTGCCCGGCCACGATCCGCAAGCCACGGTCATGGTCGCGAACAAACGTAGCCGCCCATTGCCCCGGCCAGCCTACGGCCATGATCACGCCACCGCCCGGTCGCTGCAAATTGAAGTACGGCCAGCCATCCGGGCCATCGCATGATTTCCCCGACACCGCCTCCCCCGAGACCGGAGGCGAGAACCGCTTCCCTGCATCCGGACCCAGAGTCAGTTCAAAGGGCTGATAACTCTCCGCGACGCAAGAATCGCCCCGGTTGCCGTGCAGAATGAATTCCCCTTCCGAGCCTCGCTCGAACGCGGTGTCGAGTCCCTGGATGTTTTCCAGGATCGGCGTCCTTTCCTTGCCGGTGTTCTTCAAATAAACGGTCCATTCCACCACGGGAAAGTCGGCGTAATCCACGGCCACGCAGCGCACTTGCAAACCGGTCCTCGCGTCGATCCACGTCAGCATGTGTTCGCGCCGCTGCGCGTCCAACGCGTGCGTTTCCTGGTTCCACTTCCCTCCGGGAAAAAGCTCGCTGGAGGGTTTCCCGTCATAGGTAAAACCGAATGGCTTCGGCGTGCTTTCGGAGAGCAAGCTTTGCTCGGCCCAATTCCGGGCGGTGCTCAGTTCACTCTTGGTGGGCGTGACCGCGCGCGCTCCCTCGAGGCCCAACGCGACGAGCGATATGAATAAGAAAAGGCAGCGCGTCATGAGATTAGTTCCAGTCATCGGTGCGAAAGGGTGAGGCGGGCAGGCCGGCGACGTTGACGAGATTGCCGGTCGGGTTTGAGGCCCAGTCATAGCGCACGGCCACGGGCTCGGGCACGGTGTCGCTGAAAACGATGACTTTGTCGTCGGCGATCCGGGCTTTTGCCCAGACGAACTTTTGGTCGGCGCCGGCGATCGCAAATCCTCGCAGTTCGTCGGCCGACGACTTCAATCCCGTCGCCTGGTCGAATGTGATCACCATCTCGTGTCCCTCGCGCTTGATGGATTGGAAGAGCGGTCCCGACCAGGGCGCGGCAGTTATTTGGTAAACATCGTGCAAGGCCAGCCGTGACAGGCGCTGCGCGAAATCGGCCTTGTTCGTGGGATGCCCGGCGGTGGGGCCGCCCAGGTCGATGGTGATGGCCATGCCGGTGCGCGGCACGGGCAGTGTTTTCCGCATCTCATCGCGCACACTCACGCCCCAGCCCGTCGGCTCGCTGGGAAAGCGCTGCGCGACCCCGAATCCCGGCAGTTGCACCCACGCAAAGTAAAACTCATCGCCCCAGCGCGCGCGCCAGTCGTGGATGAGCGTCTTCAATTGCGCGCCGTAGAATTTTCCGTCGCGACTGTCGGCGTTGCGTTCGCCCTGGTACCAGATGACTCCGCGAATGGTGTAGGGAACCAACGGCGCAATCATCGCGTTGAACAATCCGCCCGGCGCCTCGACGCGCAGATTCTTGAACGCGGGCGGCGCCTTCGGAACTGGTTGCTGGCTGGCCGCTGCGGCGGCCCGCTGCTTCAACCAGGTGGCTTTCGCTTGCAGGAAATCCTGTTGCGCGCGGGGTGGGTCGAAGTTCGCGAGCTTTTGGCGCCACGCCTCGAGCACCGGTTGAAGTTCCGGTTCCGCGCGCTGCGCCTCGATGCTCGTCCAGGCCTCGATCGGCGTGCCGCCGACGGAACTATGGATCAGCCCGACGGGGGAGTGGAGTTCGCGGTGCAGGTCGCGACCGAAGAAATAGCCGATCGCCGAAAAGCGCGCCACGGTTTCCGGGGAGCAGACCAGCCATTCGCCCGGACGGTCGGACATCGGTTCGTCCGGCGTAACGGGCAGTTCGTAGATATTGTAAGTTTGCTGGAAGACGAACATCCGGATTTGCGGATAGTTCGCGGCGGCGATCTCTTCGTCCGCGCGGTCGACCTGTCCATGCATTCCGCCCTTGACCTGCATTTCCATGTTCGACTGGCCCGAACAGAGCCAGACTTCACCGACGAGCACGTCGCGGATCGTCAGTGTGTTCCGGCCTTTCACCGTGAGGGTTCGCGGCTCGGCGCCAGCCTTGAGTTGGCCGAGCTTCAGCGTCCAATGCCCGGCAGAGTCCGCCTCCGCCGTCTTCGTTTGGTCGTCGATGGACGCCGTCACGGTTTCGCCCGGCTCCGCCCAGCCCCAGATGGCCGCGGCGGCGCCGCCCTGCAAAACGAGATGATCGGAGAAAATCGCGGGCAACTTGACGTCGGCACGCGCCGAGGCGGGTGCGAGGCACGCCAGGGCGATGGTGATGAGGTGGTAGCGTTTCATGGCGGCGATTTGGTTGGTGGGCCGATCGAGTCCCGACTATCGGTCAGCCATTCCAAATTGAACCGGGCGAAGTGCACTTCATCCCAAAAGTGCGTCGTACCCTTGTCGCCGCGTTCGTAGACGTAGCCGATGGTCATGTCGTCGAGCACCGCGATGTCGGAATACGACGCCGGATGCGGCCAGATGGTCTTGCCCGCGGTCCACGTGGCGCCTTCGTCGTAACTCAGCCGGACAGTCAGGTTGTACCGGCCATACGGATGTTCGTTCTGGCGAAACGGGGAAGCCGGGCTGGAAAAAAGCAGGCGATTTTTGTCCTGGGCCGGAGCGAGCGTGAGCCGCTCGGTCGACCCGTGGCAGCGCGGCGTGATGAGTTCCTCGGCGCGGCGCACCGGTCCCCACGTTTCGCCGCCGTCGCGGCTGATGGCAATAAGGTGCCGGAGATTGTCCGGCGCGTCCTCGCTGCTTTCATTGCGCGATACCACCATCACGTCGCCACCGGCCAGTTCCACGAACTGACACTCGCTGGTATTGCGGCCGATGGTCCCGCCCAGCTTCCACGTCGCGCCGTGGTCGTCGCTATAAAAGCAGTGCGCGAAGCTGCGCAGGCGTCCGCCGCCGATGTCCTCGCGATGCCGGGCCGGGACGATGAGCCGGCCGGCTTTCAGACCGGAACGCAATTGGACGATGGCATTGCCCGGACCGATCCCGTAACGCTGCGCCCAGCCCTTCGCCCAGATCGCCCCGCGGCCGTGCCCCGTCTCGGCATCCGCATCGTCCTTGCCCGAGGCGAGTTTGTCCCACTCGGGTTTCGTGACCTGGTCGTGAATGGAAACCGGCCCCTGCCAGGTCGCGCCGCTGTCCGCGCTGGTGAAGTAATCGTACTGCTTTTTGTCGCGCAGGAAAAAGAGCCAGAGCTTGCCGGTGTCGCGGTCGAGGCCGACGGTGATGTCGGTGCTGGTGCGGTCGGCATCGTCGAAGATCATTTGCTCCGCGTCCCACGTGCGGCCCTGGTCGTGGCTGCGCTTGAGCACGAGGTCGTGATTGCCGATATCGCCGATGCCGTCGTTGCGCTTCTCGGCGAAGATGAGGAGGTCCCGGTTCGGCGCCTGGAGAATCGCCGGGATGCGATAGTTCGGCTTGTTGTTCGGGGTGATCGGGAAGACGACACACGTCTCGAAGAGCGGCTCCGCCGCCCAGGCCGGCAGCGCCAGGAGCAGGGCGAGGCCGGCGCGCCAGGGCAATCGCAGAGAGCCGATCATTTCGCGCCCGTGTCTTTGCCGTTGGTCAGCCATTCGAGGTTGAACCGCGCGAGCGTGAGAAATCCGCCGGCGAATCCCGGCGTGTTGCCGCGTCCGTAGAAGCACAGGATCGTGCCGCTTTTGGTCACGGCGATGTCGCTATACATGCTCGGGCCGGGTTCGACGCTGCGCGTGACCGGCCACGTCTGGCCCTCGTCGTAGCTCAGCTTCACCGACACATTTTTGCGGTCGCGATTCTTGCCGGCTTCCTCCTTGCCGTCGGCGCGTGTGAGATTGTCGGGATTGCAAAACAGGATGCGATTTTTGCCGCCGTCCGCGGCGAGCGAATAGCGCACAATGCTGGCCATGCAGATCGGTTCGACGAGCGCGTCGTCAAACTTCGGCGTGCTCCAGTGGGTCGCGCCATCCGGACTGATTGTCACCAGCCGACGATGCGCTTTCGATTCGCTGCGGGAGTTCAGCATGACCCGGCCATCGGCGAGTTCGATGGCCACGGTTTCATTGGGGTTGATCCACTCCTCGGTGCAGGGCACGGCGACTTCGCCCGCATGCCAGGTGGTCCCGGCGTCGTCGCTGTAGATCGTCCCGGTCACCGAAGGCCGGTGGGCATTGCCGCCGGTGCCGGTAGAAAGCCACACGGGCACGACGAGCCGCCCGGTATTGAGTTGAATGCCGTGGTCCGGCCCGGTGGCCAGCACCTTCCACGGGTAGGATGAGTGGAAGGCTTCAAAAGCGCCCGTAATCTCGACCGGTGTGCTCCAGGTAACGCCATCGTCCGTACTCCGCTGATAAAAGCAGCGCATATATTCGAGGCAAAAGACCATGTGCACCGTCCCGTCCCGGCCGGGAATGAGCACCGGATTGTTGTACGTGACATCGTTGGGATCCACGCCTTTCACCCGCAGGGAAAAGGGGTTCTTCGTCTTCGGGCCGGGGACATTGGCGATGCTCTTCGCGTCGCTCCAGGTCTTGCCTTCGTCCGTCGAGCGCCGCAGCAGAATCTCGATCTGGTCCCAATCGCCGCCTTTTTTGCGCGCCTCGCACCAGGCGAGCACCGTGCCTTGTGCGGTGACCGCTACACCGGGAATGTGAAAGACCTTGAAGCCGCCATCACCCGTCGTGAAGAGGTCGCTTTTCTCGAGGAACGGGTCGGCGGCGAGGACCAGGGGAAAAGAGAGGACGACAGCGAGGCAGCGGAGGAGGGAACGCATGGCGGGAATGTGCCGGAGGGGAAAGCCGGAGGAAAGCCGGGGTTACTGGTCAATTCAGTTGACCAGTCGGAGGACGCGCGTGACGTCACGAGCGGCTCGCATCGCTGCCAGCTACTTCCTCCGTGTAATCCGCGCAATCCGTGGTTCAATTCATCCGCTGAATTGACCTACTCTGTTGTCGGTCAAAAAATCCGTATGCATCCTCACCTCGTTCCGTTTCGCCCGCTTCTCGCCGGAATGCTGCGCGCGACCATCGTGGCCATCCAGTCGGCAGGTCTCTTTCTGGTCGCGGGATCGCCGGCGGTCGCCGCGGACAAGCCATTCTGCCTCCAGGTGGTCGATGAAGCCACCGGCCGCGGCGTGCCCCTGGTGGAACTGGAGACGATGGACAACCAGCTTTATCTCACCGACAGCGCCGGGCGCGTCGCTTTCCAGGAACCGGGGCAGATGGGGCTGCCCGTGTGGTTCTCCATGCGGTCGCACGGCTACGAGTTTCCGACCGACGGCTTCGGCATGACGGGGATGCGCTTTACGTCGCAACCTGGCGGGCAGGTCGTGATCAAGGCCAAGCGGCTCAATATTGCCGAGCGGCTTTGCCGCCTCACCGGCCAGGGCATTTACCGCGATACCGTGCTGCTCGGTGAATCCGCGCCCATCGCCGAACCGCTGACCAACGGCGGCGTGGTCGGCCAGGATTCGGTGCAGTCGGTCATTTATCACGGGCGCATCTTCTGGCTCTGGGGCGACACCATGCGCCTGTCGTATCCGCTCGGAAATTTTCGCACGAGTTGCGCGTGGTCCGACCTGCCGGAAAAGGGCGGACTGCCTCCGGCACAAGGCGTGAATTTCCACTACTTCACCGACAAGGATGGCTTCGCCAAAGAGATGTGCCCGCTTGAGCGGAAGGAAGGTGTGGTCTGGCTCTTCGGCCTCGCCGTGGTCCACGACGAGTCGGGAGCCGAGAAGCTCATCGCGCATTACGCGCGCCGCAGCGGCCTCGCCAAGTTGCTCGAGCACGGCATCGCCGTCTTCAACGACCAGTCGGAAATCTTCGAGCGCGCCGCCACGCTGCCCGTGAATGAAAAATGGCGCTTCCCGCGCGGACGCGTCACGCCGCTGCACGAAGGCGACACCGACTGGCTTTACTTCGGCGACGCCGGACCGTGCCTCCGCGTGCCCGCCCGCTTCCACGACGTCTGTGACCCCGCACAGTACGAGGCCTGGAGCTATCTCGGCGAAAACGGCCCGCGCCGCCGGGCCGACGGCCAACTGGACTACGCGTGGCGCAAGGACGTCCCGCCTGTCGAGTCGCCCCAGGAGGAGCAATTGGTCCAGCGCCGGTTGATCAAGCCGGAGGAATGCCGTGCGATGCCCGAGGACGTGGCGACGCACCGCCGCGTCGTCCTGCACGAGGGCTCCGTCTATTGGAATGCGTACCGCCGGCGCTGGGTGCTCATCGCCGTGGAGCACGGCGGCAAACCCTCCTTCCTCGGCGAAATCTGGTACGCCGAGGCGGACGCGCCGACCGGTCCGTGGTTGCACGCCGTGAAGATCGTGACGCACGACCGCTACTCTTTCTACAACCCCACGCAGCATCCGTTCTTCGACGAGGACGGTGGAAAACTCATCTATTTCGAGGGCACCTACAGCTTCACCTTCTCCGGCCGCAAAGACCGCACCCCGCACTACGACTACAACCAGATCCTCTACCGCCTCGACCTGTCCGATCCGCGGTTGAAAGACGCGCAGCGGTGAGCCCGCCCGCTACGCTTCGAGCCGCTTGAGAAACTCGCTGGCCAGCGCCTGGAAGGCCGCCGCCCCGCTCGCGCTGGAATCATGCAGGGCGATGGGCTTGGCCTCCATCGGCGCCTCGGCGAGCTTGATGTTCTCGGGGATGAACGTGTCGAAGAAATGCAGCCGCTTGAGCTTGGGGTCGTCCCGCAATTTCTCCATCGTCTCCGCGTGGTAGCGCAGCCAGTGCCGCACGCGCGTGAAGACGATCCCGAGGCAGCGGATTTTGAATTCCAGTTCCTTCTTCAAGTAGCCGAGCCGGTCCTGGAGCAGCCCGAGGCCGATGGAGCTGAGATAATCCGGCTGCATCGGGATGCAGTACCAATCGCTGGCGTAGAGCGCGTTTTGCGTGCCCGTCATGAGATTCGGCGCGCAGTCGCAGAGGATCAGGTCGTAATCCTCGAGCACCTTGTCGAGCTTGCGGCTGAAGATGCGTTCCCGGCCGGGCCGGGCCGCGAGATCGAGATCAAGAAAGGTGAGCGAGAGATGCGACGGCACGAGATCGAGATTCGGAATCTCCGGGATCACGTCGCGGATGATGCAGTCCTTGAGCTTCGTGTGCTCGGCGCTCTTTTTCTTCCACTGCACCTCGAGGATGTCGGCCATGGTGCCGTGTTCATCCTGCCAGTCTTCCCACGCCTTTTCGCTCATCACCGAGAGCGAGGCATTAGTTTGCGGATCGAAATCGACGAGAAGCACGCGCTTGCCGTGATCCCGGGCGAGG
>Ga0206812_1117_pt1 | contig 15277 bp, 13 predicted proteins | sample Alteio_BWOrgCont_54_FD_152912 | JGI IMG/M metagenome (GOLD analysis project Ga0206812, IMG submission 152912) | Enriched cells from forest soil in Barre Woods Harvard Forest LTER site, Petersham, Massachusetts, United States -... | ecosystem: Environmental > Terrestrial > Soil > Temperate forest >... | reverse complement strand
TGACCGGATAGGCATAGTTATAATTTTCCAGGCAAAGCCCCATTGGAATTACAGAACTCATACGATAAATTTACATCAAATCTACATCCAAAATAGCCTGTGCAAAAGCCTCCGGTGCTTCCTGGGGCAGGTTGTGCCCGATGCCTCCGCTAATCACCCGGTTGGCGTATTTCCCCGTGAACCTGTCGCGATAGGCGCTGTCATTCGGAAAATGCGGCGCCCCGTTGGCGTCCCCTTCCAGGGTGATGGTCGGCACGGTGATTACCGGACGGGCCGCGATGCGGGCTTCGATGTCGGCATATTTAGGCTCGCCTTCAGCCACACCCAACCGGAACCGGTAGTTGTGGATCACGATAGCGGCGTAGTCGGCGTTATCGAAAGAAGCGGCCGTGCGATCGAATACGGCATCGGTGAAATTCCACTTGGGCGAGGCCAATTGCCAGATGAGCTTCCCGAAATCGTGCTTGTACTTTTCGTAACCAAGCGCGCCGCGCTCCGTGGCAAAATAATATTGATACCACCACTGGTATTCGGCGGCGGGCGGTAAGGGCTGCCTGTTGGCGGCAACACCGGACATCAGGTAACCGCTGACCGAAACCATAGCCTTGCAGCGCGCCGGCCAAAGCGCCGCAACGACGTTGGCAGACCGCCCGCCCCAGTCGAACCCTCCAATGACTGCCTTGTCGATCTTCAGGGCATCCATAAAGTCGATGACATCCTGGGCCACCGCCCCCGGCTGGCCGTTCCGAAATGTTTCGTGGGAAAGGAATTGGGTGGTGCCACAGCCACGGACATAAGGCACGATCACCCGGTAGCCCTTAGTCACTAATATTGGAACGACATTGTCATAGCTGTGAATATCGTAGGGCCAGCCATGAAGCAGCAGGACCACGGGCCCGCCCGCAGGGCCGTCGTCGATGTAGCCGACATTCAGGAGGCCGGCGTCGATCTGTTTCAAGGGACCGAGCGCGTGTGGACCGAGCGCGTGTGGACCGAGCGCGCGTGGACCGAGCGCGCGTGGGCTCCCAGCCACGGATGGAAACGCCATCAAACCGAGGGGGGCCGCAACAAGTGTCAAAGCCGCCGTACCCAAAAAATGACGGCGATTCTGGTTGGTATTGTTCATTGTAAAAGGTTTGTCTAGCCAAATGTAAAGTCAAAAACCTGCACCCCCGGATCCAGAAACTCGATCGTAATATCCCGATCCGCAATGGGTCCCGGTTGCCGGACAAGTTGATACATGCGCTGTTCGTTTACCACGCCGTTGCCCTGCTCATCCACGTCGATCCCATGGGCGGCACCCGGGGCTTTTCCGTCGATGGTTACCCGGAACCGGATAGAGGCGCCCCCCATGATGAGGTTAACATCGCGGGCATGGAAGCGGAAAATAACCCTACCGCCGGTTTTAACCAATGTTGCCGCTTCCTGACTCACGGTCCAGTCCCCCGAAAGGGCCCATTGGTTGAGCGCAAGCCGCCTGGGACCAACAAACAAATGCTGCTTATCACGCACCAGATCAGACGAAAAGTTCTGAGCACGCCCATACCCCACATACGTTTCCCCGGACTCCAGCGTACGCCCATCGGCGGCAAGCGAGAACCCAGTGGGGGTGACAGGGGATATTCCGCCGGGAACGTTTTTGGCCCCGGCCTCAGCCAGCAATTGTTGAATAACCTTTTCCGATTGTTCGTAATCACCTTCCCCGAATTGATGATGGCGGATATTCCCCTTTGCATCGATGAAATAAAGAGCCGGCCAATATTCGTTGCTGAATGAATTCCATACCGAATAGTCGTTATCGATGGCAATGGGAAAATCGATATGCATCTCCTTAGCAGCCCGGCGGACATTATCCTGAATTTTCTCAAATGAAAACTCCGGGGTGGATACGCCGACCACGACGAGCCCCGCATCCTTATATTTGGACGCCCAGGCGCTGACATAAGGAAGTGTCCTCCGCCAATTGATACACGTGTAGGTCCAGAATTCAACGAGAACAACCTTCCCGCGCAAAGCTTCCAACGATAATGGCTGCGTGTTGACCCACGATGTAGCACCACGAAATGACGGCATCATACCGAGTAACATTAATAGGAGTACCATATTACCGTACAGATCTAAAGGATTCCCGCATCTCCTCGCAAAATTCCTTCGGCTGTTCCCAGGCCGCAAAATGGCCGCCTTTGGGGAGTCGGTTAAAGTGGATCAGCTTAACATATGCTTTCTGCGTCCAGCTCTGCGGGGCGGCATAAATCTCATCGGGGAACACACTGACTGCTACGGGAATGGTCACGCCTTTTGGAGCAAAAAAGGCCAGGTGGCTTTCCCAATACAAACGCGCCGCCGAAACGGAAGTTTTCGTCAACCAATACATCGTAATGTTGTCCAGAATGTCATCCCGGGTAAGGCCCTCGGACTGCCCGGCGAAGACCCGGGCGATGAGCGCCTCACTGGCCGAGTCGTGGTCGAGCATCCAGGCTGCCATGCCAATGGGTGAATCTTCCAGCGCATAAAGGGTCTGAGGTCGGTTCGCCATCTCGGTGGCATAGCCCAGGCCATGCGCATAGAATGCGGCAAGTTGATCATAGGCGTGTAGTTCGTCAGGTGACAGACCGGAAGGCGGCATTCCACCGGCTGAGAGATCCTTGGCAATATCGTCTGGAACCGTGGCGGGCATGTTGGTGTGAATGGCAAGCAATCCGGGGGGCGTCAGCAAAGCCATTTGTTCGGTGACTGCATTCCCCCAGTCACCCCCTTGTGCCACGTAGCGCGTGTATCCGAGTCGCTTCATCAATTCCACCCAGGCGCGGGCGATGTGCTGAGGATCCCAGCCGGTCGTGGTCGGCTTCCCGGAAAATCCATGACCCGGTAGCGACGGAATAACCACGTCAAAAGCATCCGATGCCTTTCCGCCGTATGCTTCCGGATCGGTCAGGGGTCCGATGACCTTAAGCTGCTCGATGATGGAGCCCGGCCAGCCGTGGGTAATGATTATCGGCAACGCATTGGGATTTTTCGACTTCACATGGATGAAATGAATATCCAATCCGTCGATATTGGTCGTGAATTGTGGCAATGCGTTGAGCCTTGCTTCGCACTTTCGCCAATCATAGGAGTTTAGCCAATATTCGGCGAGGGCGTGCATCGTCGCAAGCTGAACACCCTGCGTCACGTCCATCACCGTTTCCTTTTCGGGCCAGTTGGTGGCAGCGATGCGCCGGTGCAGGTCGGCCAGGGCTTCATCACTAAAATGAACGTGAAAGGGAACGATCGCGCCAGCGCCTGTGGAGCCCTGTTGGGCGTTACCTGGGGTGCCCATCATGGCTACGGCGCCTGTGATTATGGTTGTCATAATGTGTTTTTTTTTCATTGCGTTGGTTTTAGACCTCGTACCCACAGGTAATTATCGTGCCATCCTCCAACGCCATAAAGATCAGCTACTTCTAAAATTATCGAACCACGATGGATCGTGATTAAACGAAAAAACCGCGACCTATCATAACAAATCGCCATAGCCCCGGTTGCAACCGCTACACTATCATAAACTTACCTAAGTGGCATATCCATTGCATACCTAAGTTACTTGATGAAAACACAAACGGTCATCGTGACGGGTGCGTCCTCGGGTATCGGCTTTGCAATCGCGAAACATTTCCTTGAAAGAGGAGATAACGTTGTCATAAATTCCTCCAACGCGGTCAAATTGCAAGAGGCTTACTTCAAATTGGGGGCCGGCGATAATCTTGCTCGTTTAGCAGGTGATGTAGGTAACAAAGCCACCGGAATCGCCCTGGCCGATAAGGCTATCACACAGTTCGGATCGCTTGATATCCTGGTAAATAACGCGGGCCTTTTGGATACCAGACCCTTTTTGGAGGTGGATGAAAGTTACATCGACCTGTTCCTGAGAACGAATCTAAAAGGGACCTTCTTTACCTCGCAGGCCGTGATACCGCAAATGTTGAAACAAGGTGACGGATCGATCGTAAACATAGGAACGTCCATGGTAACAAAATCAGTTGCCGGTATTAACGTAAGCGCAGCGGTTTCCAGCAAAGGAGCCATTCACGCACTGACCATTCAATTGGCTGCGGAATTCGGGAAATTCAACATCAGGACCAACGTCGTTGCACCGGGCGTGATCCGAACGCCGATGCATCAAACCGAAGGCAAAGACACTTCCGACCAAAACGCGGGCATCCACCTGCTGAACCGGGTTGGTGAGGTGGCGGATGTAGCTGAAATGGTTTACCTTGTCGCCAAAAGCAGATTTATAAATGGCGCCATCATCAACGTAGACGGTGGTCTTGGCGCAGGACATAATATTTGAAATCATGAAAAATATACTACCCTTTTTGCTAATATTGTCCAGTATCATAACGACGAATGGGCAATCAAAATCCACAAAAAACATGGAAGATTCCATAGCCATCGCCCAAGTGCTGGAAAGTTATTTCAAAGGAATATATACCGGGGATGTTGAACTCCTGAAAACCGTATATAATCCGGGCACGCTGTTATTCGGCGACGTAAAAGGGCAGCCTTACGCCAAGACCCTTGAACAATATCTGGATGGGGTCGCACACCGCCAAAGTCCCAAGGATTCGGGCAAGCCATTCAAAGGGGAAATCATCTCCATCGACAGCATCAATTCAATAGCCGTTGCCAGGGTCAGGGTGAAGATGTACGATTTCGACTACCAGGAAATTTTGTCTTTTCATAAATTCGATGGCCATTGGCTGATCGTCAATAAAATGATCTCCGACTCATGAAAGTATGGTACGTCACCGGAGCTTCCCAGGGATTAGGATTGATATTGGTTAGAAAACTCCTGACCGCTGGTTACAATGTAGCCGCAACCTCAAGAAATGCGGACACACTGAAACAAGCCGTAGGCGCGTCCGAGCCGGAAAGATTTCTTCCATTAACCGTTGATTTGGGCGATACCAATTCCATACGCCAGTCCATCGAAGAGACGAAATCCCGTTTCGGCACTATCGATGTCCTCGTGAATAATGCGGGTTATGGGATGGCTGGGACGCTGGAGGAAACCCCCGAGCGCGATATCCGGAATATTATAGAGGTCAATCTGATGGCGCTGATCAACGTCACGAAAAGTGTGCTGCCCCTCATGCGGCAACGAGGGTCAGGATACATCCTCAATATGGGTTCAGTCGCTGGCTTCGTAGGCGCCCCGGGTTGGTCTGTGTATTCGGCAACAAAAGCAGCGGTAGCCGCATTTTCAGAAGTACTATCCCTCGATGTAAAAGAGTTCGGCATCAAGGTGACGGTGGTGGAACCGTCAGGTTTTCGTACCGGTTTTCTAACTGAAAAATCCCTGGCGCTCACGGAAAGCAAGATCGAGGGATACCAGGCAGTAAAAGAAACGCAAAAACGCTACCTGGAGGCAAACGGTATGCAACCCGGTGATCCCGATAAAGCAGCTGAAATATTTATTGACCTGGCGGAAACGCCCGATCCTCCAGTCCATTTGCTGCTGGGCGTGGACGCTTACAACCGCGCAACCAGCAAGATAGCAGGTTTGAAAGAAGAAATGGCCCGATGGCAATCGGTAACCGAATCGGCAGATTTCCCCAAAAAGGAGCCCATTTTTCCCTAATTTAGCCGGCGCAACCTCACCTAACATCTTCATCGTGGGAAGCCCGCTAAACCTACAAGGGGAGTTACTCTCCTTTAGTACGGAAATGGCATCCGTAAACAGCAGGAATGACCTGCTGTCCGTTCTTTCATATGAATTGCACGAGCTTTTTCCGATTACAGGATTCGACATTAATTTCGATCGCATTATTCATTCCGATCAGCCGGTTCTCCTGGATGAAGGGTTGTGTATAGGAAATCTCATATTGCACCTACCGCCCGGCAGCAATTACGTCGGTGACGACCTCCTCAAAAGCGTTTCCGCACAAGTTTCAGCGGCGATCTCCCGGATATGGTCCACCGAGGAAGTAGCAAACAGGGAAGGGGAGAAAACGCTCCTGCTTACCTTTAGCAATGAAATTGCCGCAATAAAAAACAGGGCTGATCTATTTGATGAAGTAGTCGCGAAAGTAAAAAAGATCTTTGGCATCGAGAGGTTTATAATAGCCAAAATAAATGAAGATCAAACCACCTTCAGTGCGTTTGCGTTGGATCCCAGTGGTAACGCAATAATGCAACCTGATTATAAGAATCTGGCTTCGGGTAACCATCAGATCAATGATGGGGTCTTCTCCAGAGCGATAGCATCGGATGACCCTGTTTTATTCGATGTACACAACCTTAGTCAGGAACCCGGGGCGCCCGCGTACGTGGACTTTTGGAAAAGGGTAGGCATGCAGTACGTAATGATTGTCGCGTTGCGGGCGGGTGGCAATAATATTGGTTTTGCAATTCTGAATTTCAACACCTGTGAAAGGATCGACACAACAAGCACCTTGTTGAAAGGAATTTGCGTCCAACTGGCGGTGAAAGTCTCCCAAATCCTGGCCTACGAGGAAATCGAAAGGCGTGAGCGGGAAAAATCAATGCTGCTGGCGTTCAGCAATGCCATCGCCTCCGAGAGAAATAAAAACGCATTTGCAAAAATCCTGAAACAGCAACTAAATGAGCTGTTTCAAATACAAGATTATGTAATCCATGCCCTGAGCGAGGACAAAAAGTACCAAACTCCCCTCCTCTTCGACCCGGATGCGGATTTTGCAAATCATCCTGATTTTTCCAAATTGGTGGGTCACTGGACCGATATTCGTGACGGCGTTTTTGACGTTGCCCTCACCTCTCCAGGCCCTGTCACGATCAATATCGAACAGACGGTGGTTGCGCTTCGCCTGGGACATGAGGTCATAGGCGTTATGAAATTCAGGCACGAAGACCAAACGGAATTCGTCATTCAGGAACGCCTTTTCAAGAGTATCTGCTCGCAGATAGCGATCTCAGCCGCCAATATTATAGCCAATGAAAAGGTCAACCAACAGTTGAACGAGATCAAAAAGTACAAGGAACATCTCGAAGAAGAAAAAATCTATCTCAAGGAAGAAATTGAATCTTCCATAAACAACTCTGAAATAGTAGGGGAAAGTCCGGAATTAAAAAAGGTCTTCCGCCTGATAGCCCAGGTTGCCTATTCCGACAGTACGGTTTTATTGTTGGGTGAAACGGGAACGGGAAAAGAGCTGGTTGCAAGAGCCATCCATAATTCTTCGCCCCACAAAAGTAAGTTGATGGTTAAAGTCAACTGTGCGGCAATACCACCAACCTTAATTGAAAGTGAATTATTCGGCCACGAGCGAGGCAGCTTTACGGGCGCCGTCGAACGCCGGATCGGCAAATTTGAATTGGCCAACAATGGGACGCTGTTCCTGGATGAAATCGGGGAAATGACCCTGGAAGTGCAGGTAAAGTTATTGCGTGCTTTGCAGGAACGGGAAATAGAACGCGTTGGGGGTAAGGCCGCTATTAAGACCAATGTCCGGATCATCACCGCAACGAACCGGGACCTTGAAAAACTGCTGGAAGAGGGGAAGTTCAGAAGCGATTTATATTACCGGTTGAACACTTTTCCCATTACGATCCCTCCCCTTAGAAATCGCAAGGATGATATTCCGAAGCTGGCAATGCACTTCATTGCCCGCTATTCAAAAAAAACGGGCAAAAAAATTGAAGCCATCAGTCACAAGGTAATACAGGAATTGATTGAATACGATTGGCCCGGGAATATCAGGGAATTGGAACATTTGATCGAACGGAGCGTCCTGATGGTCACGGGAGATTCGATAAACGAGGTCCATTTACCGCATCAGAAACGGAACACCGCATTAAGCCATGATAAAGAAGATAACATTATAAAATCCCTGAAAGAGAATGAAAAGGACCACATTTTAAAGGTCCTGAGGCATGTCAAGGGAAGAATCGGTGGCAAAGGAGGGGCCGCCGAAATATTGGGGCTTCCCACCAGTACGCTGAACTCCAGGATAAAAAAGCTGGGTATCCGGCGCGAGCACCTGTGAAATATAGCCGCGAGATATGGCCTACCGGCGAAATATCGCCGGGGAAAACCTGGAAAGTCGTTATAAATCAGAGAATTACGTCATGGCATCCTTTTGGAACTTAACCGGGATACAAACCCTCCTGACCATGACACCACCAATCGACACTGAAATCGTCGGCAAAAGTCCTTTGCTGCAACAAACATTACAACTCATTTCAAGGGTAGCGCCCAGCGACAGCACGGTGCTGATCCTGGGGGAGACAGGGACGGGAAAAGAGCTGATCGCCAGGGCCATCCACAATCAATCATCGCGCAAAACCAAACCGATGATCAAGGTGAATTGTGCGACCCTACCTGCAAATCTCATCGAGTCGGAGTTATTTGGCCACGAACGCGGCAGCTTTACAGGCGCCACCGAGCGCAGGATCGGAAAGTTCGAGCAGGCAGTCACCGGGACCCTGTTTCTCGATGAGATCGGAGAGTTGCCCCTCGATCTCCAGGTCAAGTTGTTGCGCGCCCTACAGGAAGGGGAAATCGAACGTATCGGGGGAAAGGGTGTGATCAAAACGGACGTCCGGATTATTGCCGCAACCAACCGCGATTTGGAAAAAGAGGTATATGAAGGACGGTTCAGGGCAGACCTTTTTTACCGGTTACATATATTCCCGATCAATGTCCCCTCGCTCCGGGACATGCGTGATGACATCCCTTTGCTCGCCAGGCATTTCATTCAAAAGATTTCCAAAAAAATAGGCAAGAAAGTCTCCGCCATGAGCAATCATGTTCTTGACCAACTCATGAGCTACGATTGGCCGGGGAATATTCGGGAACTGGAGCATATGCTCGAACGGAGCATGCTACTGACCGACGATGACATCATAAGGCAGATTTATCTTCCGGGGCGCCGGCAAAAAATAGTAACCAACCAGTTCGAAAACGAGTTCGTTGTAAAAACGATAGAAGAAAACGAGCGGGACCACATCCTCAATATGCTCAAATATTGTAAAGGAAGGGTATCCGGTTATAAAGGCGCCGCTGAATTCCTTGGGATACCGCCCAGTACTTTAAGTTCAAAGCTCAAACGGCTGGGTATTCAAAAAGGTCATTATTAATCCGACCTCAAACTCTCCACCGGGTTGGCAACAGCCGCCTTGATCGCCTGAAAACTAACCGTAACAACCGCGATACACAGGGCAGCCAGTCCCGCCAGAACGAATATCCAACCATTGATGCTGATCCGGTAAGCATAGTCCTGCAACCAACGATTCATCAGCATCCAAATGAGTGGGGTTACGAGGACAATGGCCAGCACCACGAGCTTCAGGAAATCCTTGGACAACATTGTCGTGATATTCAGCACGGAAGCCCCCAGCACTTTCCGGATCCCGATCTCCTTGATCCGCTGACTGGCGGTATATGCCGAAAGGCCAAACAGGCCGAGACAACTAATCAGGATGGCAAATATCGATAGGGTCGTGAACAGTTGGCCGAATTGGCGCTCGTTAGAATATTGCCGGTTAAAATAGTCATCAAGAAAGAAATATTCAAAAGGATTGCCGGGGAACGCTTTTACCCAAGAGGCTTCCACATGCCGCAGGGTTTGATCGATATGGGTGGTATGCAGCCGGACTGAAAAATAGTCGCCTTCATACCAGTCACACGAGAAAAGGGTTGGTTCGAGTGGCTTCTTAAGCGAAAGCTGGTGATAGTCATTGACAACCCCCACGATAATCAGATGGTAATTGCCCCAGGCTTGTATGGATTTACCGATGGCATCTTCCGGTCTCTTGAATCCCAGTAGCCGGGCCGCCGACAGCGTGATGATCGCCGAGGTATCCGGGTCTTTGGGAAAGTCTCTCGAGAAGGTCCGGCCCGCCAGCAATTGCATTTGAAATACTTTGAGGAAGTCGAAATCCATACTGTTTACCCGCACCGTAATCGAGTCATTGGAAGCGTTGCCAATTACTTTGATCATAGTTTTGTATTCCCGCTGTTTGCCTGGTATGGTGGTCGAATTGGAGACGGCTTCTATGTCCGGGTCTTGCTTCAATTCGTTCCGGAATAGATCGATCCCAGCCCGGAAGGCTGCGATGTTTTTATCGTGGTTGGGGGCGATACTCGGGCGATCCATGACCATCACCTGGTCGATATTCATTCCGATATTCTGGTTCAGCATAAAGTGCACCTGCCGATAGACGATGATCGTACCGGCGATCAGGGCGATAGAGGCCATGAACTGGGTCACCACCAGTCCTTTGCGCAGAAGGATTCCACCGGAAGTATTTTTTAGCTTGCCTTTCAGAACGGCAGCCGGCCTGAAGGACGAAAGTACCCAGGCGGGATAGAAACCGGAAAGTAGGGATCCCGTTATCCAAAGGACCCCCAGGAGCCCCAGGAACCATCCCTGCAACAAATAATTGCTGTCAAGGGCAAGCCCGGAAATATAATTGAAACCAGGCAGCGAGAGGTAGATCAACGCACAAGCAATCAGAAGAGAGATGCCGTTGATCAAAGCTGCTTCGGTAAGGAACCGACTGATAAGATGAGTCCTGTCGGCGCCAATGACTTTACGCACACCCACTTCCTTTGCCCGGCCGATAGCGCCCGCGGTGGAGAGATTGACAAAATTGATCCAGGCAATCCCCATTATAAATATACCAACGATGGAGAGTATCGTAACGATGGTCTCGCTTCCATTCGCTTCGAGTTCTTCTGCCAGGTCGGACCGAAGGTGGATACCGGACAGTGGTTGGAGATGCCCCGTTTGGCCCTTGCCCCCATAGGCAGCATACAACGCCGGAAGTTTTGACTCGATCGATTTCGGGTCAGTTCCGGACCTTAAGCGGATATAAGTATAAAACTCAGGTCTTGTCCGTGCCCAGTTCTGATCAACCCGTGTTCCGAACATTGTCTGATAAGAAAACAGGATGTCAAATTTCAAATGGGTGTTGGCAGGGAGGTCCTTGAAAACGCCGGTGACTTTCGCCAACTGATCATCGCTGTCGTCATCGTGCATGTGAAGGGTCTTTCCGATAGGGTCTTCCTCGCCAAAATAAAGGCGGGCATAATTTTCCGAGATGACGGCCGTGTTCGGACCGGCCAGGGCCTGCGAAGCGTTTCCACTGACCATCTTAAATTCCATCATAGGAAGAAAGGCAGGATCGGCATAAAGGAAACGGTGTTGTTTGAGACTGATGGGGCCATTCCTTGCCTGATCATAGGTGACGACCACATTGTTGATGTAGCTCATATTCATGAGCCGGGCATAACTGGTGACTTCGGGGATTTCGTTGACCAGGGCGGGTCCCAGGCCTGCATAGTTCTCTGCGCTGGCCGAATGACCGGTCACCAGGCTGACGCGGTAAATATTCGCCCGATCCGGGATAAAGTTTTCGTAGCTACGCTCGAATGTCACGTATTGGACGATCAGCAGGAACAGTGTCATACCGATCGAAAGCCCAATAATATTGAGCAGCGCATAACCGCGGTTGCGAATGAGATTCCGGTAGGCGGAGAGGAGATAGTTCTGTAGCATACCATCTCCGTTCCCAAAAGAATGCCGGTTCTATAGAGGTATAATAATCAATATATTATCACTAACCCAGCCCCTGCAAAATGTTCGCTTTTAATACATCGGGTGTTCGATCAACGGACTTCAAGGGTGGCTGGTATCGCCGGGTGAGGCGATCATAGGCATAGGAGGCGTGTACGCGATATGGGTAAATTTGGACAATTCCATTTGTTCACCCGCAATCTTATTTTGCAGGTCCAGGATACTCTTATTCAAATCATCCAGCTTGTCCGAGGATTTTCTTGCCCTCCTGGAGTCCCCCTTGGCAGTGCCGGCCGCATTGTTCGCCTGTTTTGCATCATTCTTGTCTTGGGGATTAGCGCTTAAGCTATTGGCCGCAGTAGCATTTGCATTGGCCGATTGCTGGGCCACAAGAGAATCGTTCTGCTTGTTATTTGTTTTCTTGGTTACCGTATTCTGAAGCTTTCCCAATTGCAGTTGGTCTTCACTGATCTTGGCAACGATGGCCAGGGAATCCGTATTCACCTGTGCAAATCCCGACACGCAAAAAAATATGCACGCCGAAGTTAAAGACAATAGTTTTTTCATACAGCAAAGTTAGGTACACTTACTTTACTATTGGTTACAGGACTAAATATTTAGATTATACAATTCACATCCTTCACACCCTCCTGAAAACGCCACCTCCCACTCAAAGTGGCCGGTGAATCACGCAGAATAAGTCACAGTAAGCCAAACATTAACATCGTAATCCTTCTACATTGGTCTACCTTGCGTCCGTTACCGGTTATTCTATCGGTAAATAAACCAAGAAAAATGTCAAATATCGCACAGGTCGTCAGCACCGACAAAAACATGACCCTTTTGAAGAAGGGCGTTACTGCTTCAGGTTTAGACGGTGTATTGAGTGGCGCGGGCCCCTATACTGTTTTTGCTCCCTCGGATCGCGCATTCGAGAAACTGGAGAAAGGAGTGTTGGATAACCTATTAAAGGCTGAAAATAAAGCCAAGTTGCTCGAAGTGTTGAACTATCACGTCGTTGCCGGGAAAGTCAATTACAAGGACCTGAAAGACGGCGAAAAGCTAAAAACGCTAAACGGCAAGGAATTGCACGTACACGTGAAGGACGGCCATGTAAAAATCGAAGATGCCGAGATTCAGGGTCGCGACATCTCTTCTACCAATGGAGTAATACATTTCCTGGACAGCGTAATGATGAAAAACTAATCACTCACTGTCTATATCAAAAAGCCACAAGTGTTTGCTTGTGGCTTTTTACCTTTTTAAAAGAACCTGTATGCAACGAAATATAAGCACCCTGTTAGGTAATAACGTGGAAGCCACGGAAGGGGAAATAGGGACGGTCAAGGATTTCTACTTCGACGATCATACCTGGACCGTCCGATACATGGTAGTCAAAACAGGGGGCTGGCTATTCGGGCAAGAAGTGTTGATCTCTCCCTATGCCGTACTGCCGCATTCCTGGGAATCGGGTGCGTTCCCTGTACGTCTGACCAAAGAACAGGTACGCCTCAGCCCGGACATCGATATGGAAAAACCAGTCTCCCGCGGGCAGGAGGAAGGACTGGCAAACTATTACTCATGGCAAAGGTATTGGAAGAAGGGCTTCTTTCCCGGAGAGCGGGAAATATTAAAAGAAACCAACGAGGACCCACATTTAAGAAGCATTCAGAAAATCGCCGACTGCAATATACTCGCCAGCGATGGTGATATAGGCCTGGTCAGCGACATCATCATGGACGATCAGAACTGGCAGATTTCTTACCTGGTGGCCGATTTGCATAATTGGATTGGCGGTAAAAAAGTACTGATCGCCGTGAATAATATAAAAGATGTGAATTGGAAAAATTCAAAGGTAATGGTGAAAATATCCATGAAAGCAATAAAAAATAGCTCCGCAATCGATCCGTGGAATTACATCGTTCCCGAAGACGGCAATGCCCTAACCCACTCCCTATCCTAACCGGCCTTGATACTCCGAAGTAGCCCTGATCGCCCATTCGATGACTCGTAAGCCCATAGCATAGGTCAAGACCTCGCGCTCAGGCCCTCTCTCGACATTAACCAGAATATGCCCACCCTGAGGGATGAATACCGTTCCGGTGCTTTTCTCTATTGCCGGGACCAATGCGTATAAACGCTGTAACAATAACGAAGCGTCCTGGTGCTTCTCATCATATATAGACATACTAAATAATTATCCCGAATTCATGCCACACTCTCCAAACATGGGAATCATGTAAGGGAATGAAATAATTATATAATAATTAATCCTTAAAGTGGACCCAGCTTTACTCTTGAATGAAACTAAATTTGATACCAGGCTCGCATGAATACATAGCGGGCATGAAAGCATTTTTCCAATTAGGAAATGCCCCGTCCCGATATTTGAATGAAGAACCGCTGAGGGAGGATATATTCACGCCGGACCAGATGGAACGCTATGGTAAAATCCTGGCTGGAAAACACACCCTGAGCACCAGGCCAGTAAGCGATCAATTGATAAAACGTCTTTCAGATAATGAAAATGTACTGCAGGAAGTTAGAAAGCTGCTGAATGATTCCATAAAACGTAAATACCAGGTCACGCCGGCGGGAGAATGGCTGATCGATAATTTCTACCTGATAGAAGAACACATTCGGGTGGCTAAGACCCACTTTCCTGAAAACTATAGTGAAAACTTACCCCAACTTGCCGCCGGGTCCGCGGGGGGGTCTGCCGCCGGGTCTTCGGGCGTAAAACGTGTCTACGACATTGTCCTTCAAATAATATCGCACAGCGATGGAAAACTGGAGAAGGACAGCCTCAGCCATTTTATAAAGGCGTATCAAACCGTTACCCAGTTACAATTGGGTGAATTATGGGCTGTGCCGCTCATGCTGCGGCTCGCCCTGATTGAAAATATCAGGCGCATTTCGGCCCGCATTGCGATAGATAAGGTAGATAGAAATCTTGCCGCTTTTTGGGCGGAGAAAATGATTGAAACGACGGAGACGGATCCCAAAAACCTGATATTGGTCATTGCCGACATGGCCAGGTCCGGTCCACCCGTTGGAAGTGCATTTGTCTCCGAACTGGTCCGCCGATTGCGGGGGAAAGGTCCGGGGTTGGGCCTGTCGCTGAATTGGATGGAAGAATTGTTGTCAGAAAGTGGCAGGACAAGTGCCGAATTGATAAACGCGGAAAACAAGAAACAAACCGCCGACCAGGTATCCATCAGCAACAGTATCGGCAGCCTCCGTTTGCTGGGGGCTATAGATTGGCGTCAGTTTGTGGAAAGCCACAGCATCGTCGAACAAATCCTGCTGGAAGACATAGGCGACGTCTATGGGAAAATGGATTTTTCCACAAGGGACGTATACCGCCACGTTGTAGAACTCATTGCCAGGAAAAGCGAATCGAGTGAGGAGGAAGTTGCGCGGATAGCTATACAGTTGTCGCGGGAACAAGACCGCTCGACCGAAAACGATGGGCGGGCAATGCACGTTGGTTACTACCTGATAGGGCCTGGCCTTAGCCATACGCAGCATCGGGCAAAAATGCGCCTGTCCGGTATCCAAAAAACACGAAATTTTCTGTATCGGCGCGCATTTGCCCTATACCTGGCTGCTGTCCTATTGATATCACTGGCCATAAGCGGGGCCATTTTAATGATGGCGTATTCGGAAAGTAAGAGCATCTTGCTGATCTCGTTCGTCGCCCTTATATCCCTGCTGTGCACCAGCCAGCTTGCTTT